>Ga0209199_1000016_pt1 | contig 275966 bp, 235 predicted proteins | sample COGITO_mtgs_1105_7_FD_184805 | JGI IMG/M metagenome (GOLD analysis project Ga0209199, IMG submission 184805) | Pelagic marine microbial communities from North Sea - COGITO_mtgs_110523 (SPAdes) (version 2) | ecosystem: Environmental > Aquatic > Marine > Epipelagic ... | reverse complement strand
ACCTTCACAGCAATGTGAGGGTTTTTTTGTGCCGCTTAAGCGCCGGATAAGTTATCCGAATTGGCTCAGTTAGTAATAGATGCTTGTGAAAATTCTATAGGCAAGATATATTCCAGACACAGTCCATATCCACCATCTATTTTTCATATACCATTCCATATATCGTTTTTTTAGTGCTTTATTAAAGATAAGATTTTTAAGTCCTCCATTTTAAGGCATTGAAATATATTGTCAAAGTTCGTTTTTTTTCACTAATTTAATATCAAAATATATTCATATTAAGTTGCGCAAAGCCATTGTAAATACCTTTAATGTTGTATTCTCTGATAAGTCAAGGGGGCTAATAGAGAAAATAACCTTGTGGCTCTCTATAGCGGGATTTATTGTTCATCTGTTATTGATTTATCTGAACAATTTAAACGTGTTAAATATAGCGGTAGACTACAAGCTGTTATCTAATCCAATTTCAGCGATATACACGCCTTTTACCTTTATTTTAATATATGAAATATATCTTTTGGTACTTTATCTACCAAGATCTTTTACTACTTCATTGTCTAAGCAATTTGAAATAATATCCCTCATATTAATTAGAAGAATTTTTGGAGACATCCCAAAAGTGAATTTAGAAGCAGATTGGATTTCGACCCAAGTAAACCTTAATTTAATCTATGATTTATTAGGCGTTTTAATGCTGTATTTTTTAATCTACCTCTTTAATAAAGACAGGGAAGGAATTATAATCAAACCAATGAGTGAAAAAATTGAAAGATTTGTGGTTTCTAAAAAAGCCATTAGTTTGGTTTTATTGTTCTGCTTATTATTAATGTCCGGCTACAGTTTTTTTAATTGGTTGTTTCATATAACCAACAGCCTAATACCTGTAAACATAAACACTATATTTTACAACGACTTCTTTGAGCTTCTAATCTTGGCAGACGTTTTTATTTTATTAATTTCTTTTCAATACACTGAGAAATACACCCAAATTATTAGAAATACCGGCTTTATTATATGTACCATTTTAATGAGACTTTCTTTTGGAACGGTAGGCTTAACAAATGTGTTATTAATTATATCTAGTGTTGTTTTTGGACTAATAATTCTTAAAATATTTAATTTATCAGAAAGAATCACTTTATAATTTATTTTAAACATTTTTTCTTAAATTAATAAAAAATTAATTCCTATGAAATTTTTAGAAAAATATTACCCGATAATATTGGCTTTTTTAAGTTTTCTTTATTCCATTTTTTTGTGGTTTTCTGGAAATGAATTAGAAGGTATTTATGTAGGGCTTTGGCCAGTTACTATTTTAGCTTTTTCTGTTGCTTTAAGACAAAGAAGAAGAGACGATAAATAAAAATTATGAAAAATCAATTAATGTTCACCGTTGGTGTTGTAGTTTTTGTAGTCTATATTTTTTTCTATTTTAAGATTGTTTTAAAAAATCACAAAAAAGATAAAAGAAATTAACGACTGATTTAGTTTTGTGAATTCAAAGACAAATTCTTGAGTGTAGTCTTGATTTTAAGCCCTAAACTTCTTTCTCCACAAAAGGCGTTTCTATATTAAAGAGCTCTTGAAGTATGCCAACAAGCACTTCTTTGAACGCATTGCAAGTATCTTCTGCTACAATGTTTTTGTTTGAGGGCTTAAGCGTGTCTTCAAAGAACATATAGCCATCCTGGGTGTTTTTAAAACTATAGATACCTGTTTTAACAGGAGTGTTTCCATGATTTTGGGAATATAAAAGTGCGTAGGAGAGTAGCTGAAGGACTTTGGCTCTCTCTGGGCTATTGTTTAAACCGTCCCAGTCCTTGAGTTTTAAATCAGTGGGTTTAACCGCACCCGTTTTAAAATCAATAATATGGGTCACACCATTTCTTTTGTCTACCCGGTCTAAACTACCTTTGAATAAAACACTTTCAGAAACACCTGGAATTTGGAGGGTCATTTGGTATTCTTTCTCGAGGCTTTCTATATAAATTGGTTCTTTTTTAGCGCATTCTTGATCGTATTCTAAGAAATCTTTTAGGTATTGAAGCAATACAGAAAAAGCGATGAGGTTTTTTCCTTTGAGCGATTTTGTGGGACTGTGGTGTTTTTCAAAAAAGTGCGTCAGGATATGGGGTAGTTGCTGATTAAATTCTTTAAAGTGGTTTTCAGTCAATACTTGACCAATAGCAGGAGTGTAAAGTGCTTGTAAACTGTCGTGAACTATAGTTCCAAAAGTGTTATAAGCGATTAGTTCCTCCAGGATTTCAGGATCTTTTAGCTTTAAAACATAGCGTTTATAAAAATCTATAGGGTTCCTTATATAGGTATTTAAAGCAGAGGGAGAAAACCCACTTTTTGCTTTTTGCAGCAATTGATCAATAACGCTTTGGTCTTTTTTAATCTCTATTAGTGGAGGAGTAACAGCATCTAAAATAGGCATGGCTAATTGGCCATTCACCTGTACTTTGGCTATCCCTTGTGTTTTTAATTGATGTACAAACCTACTGGGCTCTCCTCCTTCCAAAACATCTGTTGCTGTGTTGTACAGCAAGTATACGTTTTTTGCCCTTTGTAACAACCTGTAAAAGTGATAGGCGTATACCGCATCTTTTTCTTTAAAACTGGGCAGTCCAAATATCTTTTTTAGGGAAAGTGGTATGTATGAATTGGTGGATTTTCCTCCAGGAAGAATTCCTTCGTTTACATGAGAGATAATGACTGTTTCAAAATCCAGGTTTCTACTCTCCAACATACCCATTAATTGAAGTCCCTCTAAGGCGTCTCCACTAAAAGAAAGTCTTTTTTTAGAAAGGGTTTCTAAATATATTTTCTTTAAACCAGAAAGGTTGTCTATGAACGGAAAGGTAGTTAACTGGGTGCTAAGCCCATCAAAAATCTCACTAAAATAGTTTACTTCAGAGCTTATTTGAGGCTGTTTATTTTTTTCAGAAAAATCATTTAATACCCTAAGTAATTCTTGAAATCTACTGACAAAAGTAGCTGGCACATTCGCTTTATCCTTAAAAAGGAGGGATATGATTGTATGGCTTGTATTAAAAGCAGCATTTATATAATCTGTACTTAAACTTGAAATATTTTGCTTTTGGCAGTGGTAGATGAATGTGTTCACCGCATTGTATTGGTTTCCTTCCACTAAAAGTTTTATATAGGGATGGGTTAAAACATCCTGAACCTGTTTTATATGCCAACCATTTGAATAGTTGTTGGTGTGTAAATCAAATAAATGCGCCACTAACGTAGCCATAGGAACACCAGACAAGGGCGCTCCCATAGTGATATTAGCTTTTAGCCCGTTTGGGATAGCGTGTATGACAGGGTTTAATAATTCCTCATCTCCTAAAACAATAGCCGTATTTAAGACTTGCTCTTGAGAGAATTCATTTAAAATTTCACCGATCAATTGTGCCTGGGAAACACTCTTTGGGACACCATATATATTGACTTTTTTTTCTGTAGAGGTGTATCTATTAGAAACCCCCTCTGGCTTGCTTTCTTGAAAATAGGGCCAGTTTTTTAAGTGTTTTCTCATAAAATAGCCCGCTTCATGTAGGGGGTTTTCCAGAAAATATTGGTCTAAATCCCAAAAGATAGACCCTCTTTTTTCGGATAAGATATATTGTATAATGTCAGATTCAGACGTATTTAAGGCATTAAAACCAATGAAATAGAATGTTGTGGCGGGTAAGTCTATTAAAAATTGCGCAATATTTTCTTTTGCCTTTTTATACAATAAGCCTTGGTGCCCAATGCCTTGTGCCAACATTTTTTTGGTGAAACGCTCATACAGCTCCGGAAGGATTTCCCAAAACTTTAAATACGCTTTTACCATCTCTGTTTTATCTTCTTCCAGGGCCCAGTGAGATACTTCTTGTAAGTTTTGAATGTGGGTGTACAATTTTTTAGCGGTTACACCGTATCTATCAATTTCATTAAAATCTTGAAGTATGGTGGTCCCCCAACCTATAAAACTAGAAAAGGACTCTTTGTCTTTTATACCGGTCTCTAAATAACTCTCGTACAACAGGCAAAGAGAGGTTTCAGTGCTTGCAGGCTCAATGACGGCAAGCCGAGTAATAAATGCCTCTATACTTAAAAACTCAGGCGCAAAAATGGTTTTTGAATTGTTTTTTTTGAGATAGTTTGCCGCAAAAACCCCTGCTCTTTTACTTGGGAATATCCAAATAGTATTGGAAAAATCAGGATTTTCCTTAATTATTTTATCAGTGATTTTTTCGAGAAATGGGGTCATTTTAATAAGGGCTTACTTTATTTAAAAATATAAAAAGCGCCGTTAAAACGGCGCTTAATACAATATTTTATTTGGCATACATTAGTTTACCACAACCCCTACCCTTTTATTGCGTTTTCTAGTACAAAAGGAATGGTTTTTGCGCATAAGGTTATTTTTTAGATTCATAGGCTAAGATATTAAACAGCTTAAAACAAGCACAATAGCTGCAGTTTAACGACAATTTACGACCTTTAAACGACCCCAAGGTTTTTACCAACCTTTTCAAAGGCCTTAAGCGCCTGGTCTAGATCAGATTGATTGAGTGCCGCAGAGAGTTGTACCCTAATCCTTGCTTTTCCTTTGGGAACCACAGGATAAAAGAACCCAATCACATAAACCCCTTCTTTTAAAAGATCCAAAGCCATTTTCTGAGCCAAAGGCGCGTCGTAAAGCATGATAGGAACAATTGCAGAGTCACCATCCACAATGTCAAAGCCAAGGGCTTTAATCCCTTTTTTAAAATAATGTGTGTTGGCCTCTAGTTGGTCTCTAAAAGAAGTGTCTTTTTCTATAATGTCAAATACTTTAATAGAAGCACCCACAATAGCTGGAGCCAAAGAGTTTGAAAATAAATAGGGCCTTGATCTTTGGCGGAGCATTTCAATGATTTCTTTTTTACCTGTGGTGTATCCGCCCATGGCGCCACCAAGGGCCTTTCCAAGGGTTCCAGTAATAATATCTACCCTTCCCATTACGCCTTTAGCTTCTAGAGACCCCCTTCCGGTAGCTCCTAAAAAACCAGCAGCATGGCATTCGTCTACCATGACTAGCGCGTTGTACTGGTCTGCTAAATCACATATTTTGTCTAGTGGTGCCACTAAGCCGTCCATAGAAAAAACCCCATCAGTTACAATAATTTTAAATCTAGCACCGTCTTCTTGGGCTTGCTTTAATTGGGTTTCTAAGTCTGCCATATCACTATTGGCGTACCTATATCTTTTGGCTTTACAAAGCCGCACTCCGTCAATAATTGAGGCGTGGTTTAAAGCATCTGATATAATAGCATCTTCAGGTCCAAATAATGGCTCAAAGAGCCCTCCGTTTGCATCAAAAGCAGCAGCGTATAAAATGGTGTCTTCTGTTTGGTAAAAGGAAGCTATTTTTTGCTCTAATGTTTTATGAATATCTTGGGTGCCACAGATAAATCTTACAGAAGACATGCCAAATCCATGAGAATCTAGGGTGTCTTTGGCTGCCTTTATGACCTCAGGATGCGCAGAAAGTCCTAGGTAGTTGTTGGAACACAGGTTAATGACATGCGACCCATCCGTAAGTGATACATCTGATCCTTGTGGCCCGCTTATCACTCGTTCACTCTTAAATAAACCGTCTTTTTTTATTTGTTCTAGCTCTTCTGCTAGGAATGATCCTATTTCTTTATACATGACCGCTGTTTTATTTTCATACAAATATAGGCAGCACACGCGCACCGTCTACGTAGACTAAAATTTTATTTTCTACCTGGTAGCCCATCTCTTCCAAAAGTGCTCCATAACTTTTTATTTGAACCTGGTCTTCTTCTTTTTCAACACCTGTTTTATAATCAATTACCGTTACTTTATTTTCGTTAAAAACCAATCGATCTGGTCGTGCCACTGAGCCGTTTTGGGTAAAAATATCTTTTTCATTAAAGGCCTTAAGCCCTTTTTGATAATATTTTTCCAAGTGCTCGTGTGAGATTATGCCAACGGCTTGGGTTTTAAGCGATCCCAGATCTGCGCTGGGATAAGCTTTACTTGTTTTTTCAAGCGATTTTTCCAAGGGATGAATATCCAGTTGTTCTAATAAATAGTGAAGTTGCTGTCCCAAGTTTTGTGCTTGCAATACTTTCTCTGGAACAAAAGTATGCGGATGCATCAGCAGTGCATAACGCTCATGGGTGTTTTGTGTTAATTGAAAAAATATGGTTTTAGGATCGTTTTTGTGGGCTGCTGTTGTTTCTTCCGGCATCTTAAAGTGGCCAAAGGTGTAGCGCTGTTTTTCCGCAGACCACTCCCCTTGATCCATGAGGTAATCTATTAACAATCCGGAGTATTGGTTTTTATTCACTTTCCCATCTTTATTTAATGCCATCCCGCCAATGACAAAAAGTGCCTGTGATGCTCTTGTGAGGGCTACGTATAAAATATTGAGCGCGTCTAACACCAATCGCTGGTCTTCTTCTTCAATAATCTGCTTTGACAATGGGTTGTATTGTGCAATTTTGTCATTTTTAGCCAAGAGCAGGTATTCAAAACCATCAAAGTCTTCCTTTGGAACGGGAAGCCAAAAAGTAGGGTTCCGCTCTTCTTTTAAAGGCGTTTCTGCAAATGGAAAAATCACTACAGGGAATTCAAGTCCTTTGGCTTTATGAACGGTGAGTATTTGAATGGCATTTAATCCATCTGGCGCTGAAACACTCAATTGAGATTTTTTCTGTTCCCAGTATTGAAGCAATACGCTTGGGCCACCTCCTTCTTTTAAACTTACTTCTGACACTACATCTAAAAAGAATTGAAGGTAAGCGTCTTTTCCATTAGCCAATGAAAAAGAGCGGATGCCCATAAGGCAAAAATCATAGATCGATGCAGTATTTAAAGCTTCCGGATTAAACCCAAATTCGGATTTAAAAAAATCTGAAGCATTCCCCAAAGATTTTTTAATATACTCATGTACGGAGATTTTATTTTGTGTCTGAGCCAGATAGGCCAGTAGTGGGTATGCTTGGTAAGGGGTGGTTTCTTGGTAAACAAAGCGAATTAATTGAACCAGAAAACGCACCTTAGGGTGGTTGTCTAAAAGCAAAGATTCTGAAGAAATTACAGGAATTTGTTTTTCTATTAGGTACTGAGCAAGTAATACCCCGTGTTTTTTTTTGCGGGTTAAAAGACAAATATCTCCATAAGAAAAACCTTTGTCTAAGGAAGCATTTATGGCATCTAATACCTTTTCGCAATAGTGCGCTTCCTTGTCCGGATCATCATCTAGGAATTCTAGTGATACAAAACCACCACTTTCCTTTTGAGGCTTTTGGTGGCTCCCATCTCGGTATAATGACGCAAAATTTTCTCGTTCTAAATAGGCTGCGGTATAGTTAAAAAAGCGGTTGTTGAACTGCACTATTTCGAATAGACTCCTAAAATTATTAGGAAGGTTAATCACCTTTGGTTGAGCGGCAGGGAATGCTTTGTTTTCATAGAGGTCAATGAATTGCTCTGCGTTACCGCCACGCCATCTATAGATAGATTGCTTGGCGTCTCCCACTAAAAGCAAGGAGCCTCTTTGGCCTTTTTCATCTTCTGAAACCACGGCATTTTCCAGTAAGGGTTTTAGGTTGTCCCACTGCAGCGAGGAAGTATCTTGAAATTCATCTATAAAAAAATGGCTGTACTGCTCTCCCATTCTTTCATAAATAAAAGGAACAGATTGGTTTTTTATAGCGCCTTGTATTTTTTTATTGAATTCGGATATGGGTAATATTTCTTGATTTTCACAATAGCTTTTTACTTGGTATTGCAAGGCATTTATAAGCCTCAAGGACAGCAAGTGCTTGTTGGCGTTACGGTAAAAATATTGAAGGCTTATGGCCAATAAAATAACCTTCATAAAACCACTCAATTGTGGCTGAATGCTCATGATAGTGTCCTGAGCTTCCACAGGGGTTTTTCCGGTGTATAATTTGGTGTCTTCGAATTCTTGAATCCATTTGGCGGTGGTATCTGGAAGTGCACCGCTTATAATTTTATCTATAAATTTTGGCAAGGACTGTCTGCTAAAATCTGTGGGGATTAAACCACTTTCAGACAGCAGTGTTTTAATACTTTTTGCCGCCTCCATAAATACCTGTTCGCTTTGAGAAATTTTTGACTTAAGCGTTTTCTTTAGATTTTCAAAGTCTGATAATTTCTTGTTTGAAAGGTGTTCTAAGGGGGCTATATGTTGGTCTGAAAAAAGTAATTTACCTATGTTTTTTAAATCAAAACTCAGGTCCCAGCTCTTGTCTTCTGAAATTTTCTCTAGGGCGAACGCCACTAAAATATCGGTGAGTGCAGCGTCATTTCCGGCCCGATCAATCAGGGCGTTTACGCCCTCTGTGAGCACCAAGTCCGTGTCTAATTGCACCTCAAAATTTTGAGGAAGTTTTAGGTCTTTGGCAAAAGTTCTAATGAGACGGTGGTTGAATTTGTCAATAGTAGACACTTCAAAAAACGCATAATTATGCAAGAGTTGCATCAGGACTTTTTCGGACTTTTTTTGAAGCACCTCTCTAGAACAATCCAGTTCTTTAACTACATCTGAAAAAAGCGCTTCACTTTTTTTTGGACAGGGCGATAGAGAAAAATCAGCCAGACCAGTTAGAATCCTTTCCTTCATTTCGTTTACCGCTTTATTGGTAAACGTTAGGGCCAGGATGTGGCCAAAATTATTGTGGGCATTTGGTGCCAAAATAAGCTTTAAATACACTTTTGTAAGGGTGTAAGTTTTTCCAGACCCTGCAGATGCGTTGTAAATGAGAAAGTTGTCTTTCACCCTCTTTTTTAATGCAAAATACACATATTTGCTCCTTCTTATTCATTTTTAGGGTCTTTTTCAAAGACTTATTGTAAATTTGATATGCAATAAACTTAAAAAAAAATATTATGGCTTTTGAATTACCTCAATTAGATTATGCTCACGACGCATTAGAACCTCATGTAGATGCGCGTACTATGGAAATTCACCACGGTAAACACCACCAAGGATACACGAATAATTTAAACGCTGCTATTGCTGGTTCAGCAATGGAGGGCGCTTCTATTGAAACAATACTGGCAGATTTAGACCTCAATAATGGGGCGGTAAGAAACAATGGAGGTGGTTTTTATAACCACAACCTTTTTTGGAAGTCTATGGCGCCAAATGGCGGCGGCACTCCAAGTGGAGATTTAGCGGCTGCAATTGACGCTTCTTTTGGTTCTTTTGACGCTTTTAAAGAAACTTTCTCTAAAGCTGCAGCCACAAGATTTGGTTCTGGTTGGGCCTGGCTTTGTGTTCACAAAGGGGGTAAACTTGAAGTGTGTTCTACACCAAACCAAGACAATCCACTCATGCCAGGAATTGGCTGTGGTGGTTTTCCTATCTTAGGTTTAGATGTTTGGGAGCACGCCTATTACCTGAACTATCAAAACAGAAGACCGGATTATGTAAATGCATTTTTTAATGTGATTAACTGGTCAAACGCTACTGCTTTGTTCGAAGCGAATAAATAATACGCTAAAAGCCATTTCTGACTGTAATAGTCATGCAATAGGCATTAATAAAAAAGGCGCGGTTCTTAGAGAACCGCGCCTTTTTTATATAAGAAAAGGTAGTGCAAGCACCACCTTTTCTCTCCCAAATCTTACCATAAACTTAACCTACTTATGCCATGGTATGCTGCAAAAATACATTATTTATTTATGGATTCCATTAGATATGCTTATCTATTTTAGCAATAGCAGCAATAATTTTAAAAACCACTCATTTTTGTTTAAAGTATCAATTGATTTTTTGACAAATTCTTATCATTAAACATAACCTTATGAATATTTTATTCATCTAGTTTAAAAAAGGAATTATTTCTATGACAAAATAAAATGATCGCATAAAAAAGGCGGACAACTGTCCGCCTTTTTCCCCAAATCTTACCAAGAACGTAACCTAATTGTTTATGGTTTCATAAATGTAGCTGCTCTTAATGCTAAAAAAAATAAACTCGATGATCTACATGTTTTTTCGATGAACGGCACTTTTTTTTAACATTTGATGGTGTTTTAGCCCTTAATTTAATATTCTTGAGGCCTTTTAAAAGAACTTTCTTAATAGGCTCTCTCGTTTTTACCCTCAAAAAAGTTTACAAAAGCCCTATTCACCACCCTATTTCCTCCTGGAGTAGGATAGTCTCCGGTAAAATACCAGTCTCCTAAGTTTTCCGGACAGGCCAAATGAAGGTTTTCTATGGTTTGGTACACAATCTCTACCTCAGCTTTTATTTCTGGGCCAGTGAGTAGCTCCCCAATTTTTGCAGAGATTTCTTCCACAGTGAAAGGGGCGTAAAATTCTGTGACATAATTAACGACATCGGCGTCTTTAGACGCCAACTGAGACAGGCATTTTTTATAAATACCTTCTACTACATTCATAGTGTTGCGGTCTTTGTGGAGTGCCAGACCGGCTCTAAAAGCAATAAAGTCTTCTAGCTTAGCCATGTCTATTCCATAGCAATCCGGGTAGCGTATTTGTGGCGCAGAAGAGACCACTACTATTTTCTTAGGGCCTAAGCGGTCTAAAATTTTTAAAATACTTTTCTCCAAAGTGGTTCCCCTTACAATGGAGTCATCTATAATGACTAGGTTGTCTGTTGTTTTTACCGAGCCATAGGTCACGTCGTATACATGGGCAACAAGGTCATCTCTACCGGAGTCTTGTGTGATAAAGGTCCTGAGTTTGGCGTCCTTAATAGCCACTTTCTCTATACGGGGTCTTACTTCTAATATTTCGTGTAATTCTGCAGAAGTAATGTTTCTCCCAATGGCCAAAATTTGCGCCTCTTTTTCTCTGTTCATATGGTTTTGCGCTTCGCGGACCATACCGAAAAATGAGGTTTCTGCTGTATTGGGAATATAAGAGAATACGGTGTTTCTAATGTCTCCTTTTATACTGTCTAAAATTTGTGGTAAAAGGTATTTTCCAAGGGCTTTACGTTCCTGGTAAATTTCTTTATCGCTCCCTCTAGAGAAATAAATTCGTTCAAAGGAACAGGCTTTGCGTTCTAAAGGTTCTAGAATTTGTTTGATGTTCATCTCGCCATTCTTTTTTACGAGAATGGCGCTTCCAGGATCCAGTTCTTTTACCTGCTCAAAGGGCACGTTGAACACTGTTTGAATGGCAGGACGCTCTGAGGCTACCACAACCACCTCCTCGTCTGCGTAGTAATACGCAGGCCTAATCCCTGAAGGATCTCTGAGGACAAAAGCGTCTCCATGGCCTATTAAACCTGCCATGGCGTACCCTCCGTCAAAATTCTTACAGGCTTTTTTTAATATTTTGGCCACATTGAGGCGCTCTGCAATAATCGCTGAGGCTTCCATTTTGGTGTAGCCTTCTTTTTTAATTTGCTTGTATAATTTGGCTACGGCGTCGTCCAGGAAATGACCTATTTTTTCCATAACAGTCACTGTGTCTGCGTCTTCTTTAGGATGTTGCCCTAGGGTCACTAAATTCTCAAAAAGCTCTTTGGCATTGGTCATATTAAAGTTACCTGCCACAATGAGGTTTCTGTGCATCCAGTTGTTTTGTCTTAAAAAAGGATGTACACTTTCAATGGAGTTTTTTCCGAAAGTACCGTAACGTACGTGTCCTAAAAGCAATTCTCCAATATAAGGAACATGTTGTTTTTGTAAGGCTACGCTGTCTTGGTATTCCGGATTGGCCTGTAGCTCACTACTAATGCGTTGGTTAATCTGCGCAAAGATATCTTGTATGGGTTGTTGTTCCGCTGAGCGAACCCTACTCATATACCTTGAGCCGGCCGGCATATCTAATTTAATACTTGCAAAACCAGCACCGTCTTGGCCCCTGTTGTGCTGCTTCTCCATCATGAGGTACATTTTGTTTACCCCGTAAAAGGCGGTGCCGTATTTTTCTTTATAATACTCGAGAGGCTTTAGGAGCCTGATTAATGAAATTCCACATTCGTGTTTAATGGCGTCGCTCATAATAGATGCATCTGGGCCTTTTCAGGCGTAGTTATGTTAGGTACGAATTAAGCAAGGTCTATGTCGAACTGGGTTAAAGCAATGAATTGTTTTAACCTGTCTTTAAGTTCCTGAGGGTCTAAATCAATCAACCTTTCTGTTCCGAATTTCTCGACACAGAAAGAGGCAATATTTGATCCGTGAATTACGGCATTTTTCATGTTTTCAAAAGAAATATTTTCACTCTGTGCCAAATAGCCCACAAAGCCACCTGCAAATGAATCTCCTGCTCCAGTAGGGTCAAAGACTTCTTCTAAAGGAAGGGCAGGAGCAAAAAATACTTGCTTGTTGTGGAACAGTAAGGCGCCGTGCTCCCCTTTTTTAATCACGACATAAGCGGGTCCCATCTCATGAATTTTAGCGGCTGCTTTTACCAGCGAATATTCCCCACTCAATTGCCTGGCCTCTTCGTCATTTATGGTAATTACGTCTACTTTTTTTATGACCTCCATTAGCAGGTCTAGGGTGTGGTCCATCCAAAAATTCATGGTGTCTAGCACGATGAGTTTAGGTTTTTTAACCATTTGTTCAATCACGCTCAATTGCACACCTGGGTGCAAATTACCCAGTATCACAATTTCAGCGTCTTTATAGGCTTCAGGAACAACTGGTTTAAAATCTGCCAAGACATTCAACTCTGTGGCTAAAGTGTCTCTCACATTTAAATCATTGTGGTATTTGCCACTCCAGAAAAATGTTTTTCCGTTGGGCACAATTTCAAGGCCAGAAATATTTACATTTCGGTTTCTTAAAAGTTGTAAATGGGCGTCTGGAAAATCTGATCCAACTACAGAGACCACCGCAGCGTCTATTGTGGCAACATTTTTTGCAGCAAGCGCAATATAGGTGGCTGCACCGCCTAAAATCTTATCTGTTTTTCCAAATGGCGTTTCAATGGCGTCAAAAGCGACTGTTCCTACAACTAATAATTTACCCATTATTTAAATTTAAGTGCAAATATAAGGAACCTATACCTAGTGGTCTATGCAGTTTTTGGTTTTTTAATTCATTTTAAGTGGTTTTCACAAAACCACTGTCAATATACAAATCTTTTCCCTTAGATGCGGCTACTGCAAGCACGTCACAACGTTCGTTTTGAGGGTGGTTGTTGTGTCCTTTTATCCATTGAAAACGCACCTCATGCTTGGGGTATTCTTTTAAAAAAGCCTTCCATAGGTCCACATTTTTCTTGTCTTTAAAGTTTGTTTTCACCCACCTTTGAAGCCATTTTTTCTCTACAGCGTCTACCACATATTTAGAGTCTGTAAACACCAGCACTTTAAGCGGGGCTTTTTTAAGTTTTCTAAGGGCCTCTATGACCGCTAACAATTCCATTCTGTTGTTGGTGGTGTGGGTAAAGCCTTGGGAAAATTCTTTTTTATAAGGGGTGCCTACCCATTCCATGACAATTCCATAGCCTCCTGGACCAGGGTTTCCACTGGCTGCACCGTCAGTATAGACATGAACGTCTGCTTTATGCATCTAATAGTTTTTCTATTGTGGCGGGAAAATGTAAGGCTTCTAGAGCCTGTACTTTTTTGGCAATATCTTCTGGAGTATCTTGTTTATTTAGAGCTGTTTTGGCCTGAAAAATAACTCCCCCTTGGTCGTAGTGTTCGTTCACGTAGTGAATGGTAATTCCAGAGGCCGTTTCTCCGGCTTCCTTTACCGCCCTGTGCACATGCATTCCATACATTCCTTTCCCCCCAAATTTAGGTAGTAGGGCAGGGTGAATATTGACAATCTTATTGGGAAATGCTTGGACCAGTGTATCTGGAATTTTTAAAAGGAATCCCGCCAAGACAATCAGGTCAATAGAAAAACCATTTAGGGTGTTTAATAAGGTGTTTTCATTTAGAAACCCCGCTTTTGACAAGTAAATTAGCGGAATATCTAGGTTTTTACACTTTTCTATAACGCCAGCATTAGGGTTGTTTGTAATGACTAGTGAAATTCTCACTTCAGGCTTATTTGCAAAATAATGCGCAATATTTTGGACGTTAGAGCCGGCTCCAGAGGCCAATAGTGCAATGTTTTTCATTTTATTTATGCGTTTTCTTCCTTGAAAAGGGCCTGAAATAGGGGTAGTTATTGATTAAAGATTAAAAATACGATACATTTTGGACACAAATCGTGTTATTAATGCAAAGTTTTTTATTTTTGCAAACATATAAAATTTAAAAACCAAATTATTATGTCAGACATTGCATCAAGAGTAAAGGCCATTATCGTAGATAAGTTAGGCGTTGACGAAAACGAAGTTGTAACTGAAGCAAGTTTCACCAACGACCTTGGGGCCGATTCATTGGACACTGTTGAGTTAATTATGGAATTCGAAAAAGAATTTGATATTCAAATTCCGGATGACCAAGCAGAAAACATAGCCACTGTGGGTCAAGCCATCACTTATATCGAAGGAGCTAAGTAATTTCACGATATATTAAAACATTGTAAATTATCCATGTGGTTGTAAACTGCATGGATAATTTTTTTTAAATTACCTTTGTATTCTGTAATAAAACTAAAACAAATTACATGCAACTAAAGCGCGTAGTAGTTACTGGATTGGGTGCATTAACGCCCATAGGTAACAATGTAGCCTCCTACTGGGAAGGCCTAAAGTCAGGTAAAAGTGGCGCAGGCCCTATTACTCATTTTGACAATACCCATTTTAAAACCAAATTTGCTTGTGAACTCAAGGGCTACAATGCAGAAGATTTTTTTGATAGAAAAGAAGCAAGGAAGCTAGACAAGTTTGCCCAGTATGCGATGGTGGCTGCTGATGAGGCTATCGCCGATGCCGCTCTTCCATTAGACAGCATGGATAAATTCAGGATAGGAGTAATTTGGGGTGCTGGAATTGGCGGGCTAGAGACATTTCAAAACGAAGTCCTCAATTACGCTGCAGGCGACGGAACACCGAGGTTTAATCCTTTCTTTATTCCTAAGATGATCGCAGACATCGCTCCGGGAAATATTTCCATTAAGCATGGATTTATGGGACCTAATTACGCGACTGTTTCTGCTTGTGCTTCTTCTTCGAACGCCCTTATAGACGCGCTTAATTACATACGCTTAGGCCATTGTGATGTGATTGTATCTGGAGGAAGCGAGGCAGCTGTAACGATTGCTGGAATGGGTGGTTTTAACGCCATGCATGCCCTTTCTACTAGAAATGAAAGTCCAGAAACAGCTTCTAGGCCATTTGACGCCAATAGAGACGGTTTTGTTTTAGGAGAAGGCGCTGGCGCTTTAATCTTGGAAGAATACGAACACGCTGTCGCTAGGGGTGCTCAGATTTACTGTGAAGTAATGGGTGGTGGAATGACCTCAGACGCGCACCATATGACTGCACCACATCCGGAAGGAATAGGCGTGGTTCGTGTTATGGAAAACTGTTTAAAAGATGCAGGAATGACTCCTGACCAAGTAGACGCTATAAATACTCATGGGACTTCTACACCACTTGGAGATGTGGCAGAATTAAAAGCCATTAGCAAAGTGTTTGGAAGCCATGCAGCGAGTATTAATATTAACTCCACCAAATCTATGACAGGTCACTTGTTAGGTGCGGCTGGAGCCATAGAAGCTATTGCGTCTATTTTGGCTATGAAATACAGTTTGGTTCCTCCAACGATTAACCACACTACCGCAGATCCTAATATTGATCCAAGCCTAAATCTTACGCTGAATAAAGCGCAAGCCAGAGAAGTAAATGTAGCCATGAGTAATACCTTTGGTTTTGGTGGGCATAATGCCTGTGTACTGTTTAAAAAATTTAAAGCTTAATATGGGATTACGCCCCTATATATTCAATTCCCATTCCAAAGAGGATGGGAATTTTTTTACAGGGATGCGAAATATACTCGGTTTTAAACCCAAGAACTTATCTATTTATAAAAAAGCCTTTATTCACCGGTCTCTTCACTTGAAAGATCCCCAAGGAAACCCATTAAATTATGAACGCCTAGAGTTTTTAGGAGACGCTATGTTGGGGGCTATTATTTCTAAATATATCTACAACGAAGTCCCTGCAGCAGACGAGGGTTATCTCACAAAAATGCGTTCTAAGATTGTCAGTAGAGAACATTTAAATGAACTGGGTAAAGAACTTAATTTACTGTCATTTGTAGACAGCAAAGTGCATAAAGACCATTTTGGAGACAATGTTCACGGCAATGTTTTCGAGGCTTTGGTAGGGGCTATTTATTTAGACAGGGGCTATAAATACTGTGAAAACTTTATTTACCTTAAAATTATTGAACCCCATGTAGACCTAGCCAAACTTGAAGGCAAGGTAACCTCTTATAAAAGTCTATTGATAGAATGGTGTCAAAAAGAAAAAAAGACCTTTAATTTTCAAATTTTTGAAGACAGCGGGAATGATCCGATCAAGCATTTTTCTGTACGGCTGGCTATAAATAAAAAGGTTATTTCAAAAGGCCGTGGACCTTCCAAGAAAAAGGCAGAGGAGCAGGCGGCAAAAAGAGCCTTTTTTGCCCTTCAAGAAAAAATAGACGCTTAAAAAGGTGACTGCAAACGTTTTCGTAATTTTTTTAATCAGATTAGACATGCCAGTCTGCTTGTAGAAAAGGGAGATTATCTATATTTGTCTGTTTAGATTTTTAATATGACGGCACTCCATAAAATTTCAATGGATTTTTATGAGTCTGAATATGTACTCATAGCACTGCACACTTCATTGGATGATTTCGCAGTGGCTTATTGGTTGAACAAACATCTAAAGACAAAATTTAAAAGACATAAAAGAGACCTAGACCTCAATACAGATGCGACGTTTTCTGTGTTTGATTGGCATGACATAAGCTCAGATTCGTATTGGACACTTTTGTCTAACAAACACTTGAGTTTGCAACATCTAGCCACCCAAGATCTTTTTACTAATGCCGCCTTAGAAAAAAAGCAGTGCCTCATTCCAGAACACAAAGGGGTTGATTTTTTTCTAAAAATAGAAGAACAAGGATTTTTAAATATAAAAGAACTGGTCATTAAATTAAAGCAGTTGCCCGTGATAGTTACTGCATTTACTGTGGACCAAAGTCAATTAAAGTCAAAAAATAACTTAATTTTTTAATATGCCAAGCGCAAAAAAAACAAAAATAGTAGCCACTTTAGGCCCTGCAACCAGTACTAAGTCTGTCCTTAGGGATATGATTCTTGCGGGGGTAAATGTGTTTAGAATTAACTTTTCTCACGCAGATTATTCTGATGTGAGTGCCCGCATTAAAATGATCCGAGAACTCAATGATGAATTGGGTGTTTATACGTCTATTCTAGCAGACCTACAAGGCCCTAAACTTCGTGTAGGGGTTATGGAAGAGGGTATTGTAGTAGCCCCAGGAGATCAAGTGACTTTTGCTACAGGAGCGCCATTTGTTGGAACAGCCACTAGGGCTTATATGACTTATGACAGTTTTCCTCAGGACGTAAAAGTGGGCGAGAAAGTCTTGTTAGACGACGGTAAATTGCTATTTGAGGTAGTGAGTACCAACGGCAAAGATGAGGTGGTTACTAAAGTAGTTCAAGGGGGTCCTTTAAAATCTAAAAAAGGGGTAAACTTACCAAACACTAAAATTTCCCTTCCAGCATTAACGGAAAAGGATATAGAAGATGCCATTTTTGCCATAGGAGAGAAGGTAGATTGGATCGCTTTATCTTTTGTGCGTTTTAGCCAAGATTTAAAAGATTTACAGGAATTAATTGCCAAGCATACGGATTTGAAAATTCCGATAGTTTCTAAGATTGAAAAGCCTGAGGCCATTGATAACATTGACGAAATCATTGAATATACAGACGCCTTAATGGTGGCTAGAGGAGATTTAGGGGTAGAAATTCCTGCAGAGGAAGTACCACTCATTCAAAAGCAATTGGTCCTTAAAGCCAAACAGGCACGTAAGCCTATTATTATTGCTACTCAGATGATGGAGACTATGATAGACAGTCTTACGCCAACTAGAGCAGAGGTAAATGATGTAGCCAATTCCGTTATGGATGGTGCAGACGCAGTAATGCTTTCAGGAGAGACCTCTGTAGGACAATATCCTGTTCAAGTGATTGAAAAAATGAGCAGTATTCTTCGTGCAGTAGAGCATTCTGAACTCATTCGAGTGCCGTTAACGCCGCCAGTAAATTTAAGTAGGAGATATGTGACTAAGTCTGTTTGTTACCATGCGGCTATTATGGCCAATGAAATGAACACTGCTGCTATCTCAACACTTACAAACAGTGGTTATACTGCGTATCAGATTTCTGCTTGGAGACCGTCTGCACATATTTTAGTATTTACCTCTAACAAACGTATTTTAACACAGTTGAATTTGTTGTGGGGGGTTCAAGCTTTTTATTATGACAGCATGGTTTCTACCGACCAGACCATTTTAGATTTAAATGAAATGGCTAAAAAGGCCGGCTATGTTTCAGAAGGCGACACCATAATTAACTTAGCTTCTATGCCTATAAAGGAAAGAGGTATGGTCAATACCCTAAGGGTTTCTTCTATATAGTAATAGCCCTATTGAGTCATTAAAAAGTCCCTTGAATCACATTCAAGGGACTTTTTTTGTTAAGGGAGCAACAGGCAGCAGCTTTAGAAATCAATATTTAATTGAACACTCACAGGCGGTCCTTTAATTGCTTCTTTTTTTTCATTGTTGAGTTTTCCCATAGAGATCCCCAGCAAACGCACAGAATTACTCAATACCTCTTGATACAGTAATTCTGTAGCTGCTGCTGTAATCAAATCTTTGTCTGCTATAAAATAAGGCAGTGTTTTGGACCTAGTTTGGGTATTAAAGTCAGCATATTTTAGTTTTAAAGTGATTGTTTTTCCAGAAAGTTTACTGCGCCCCAATCTTTTAGAAAGTTCTTCTGCTAAAGCGATTATTTTACCTTCTAAAAACACTTCACTGCTTATGTTTTCACTAAAAGTTCGCTCTGCGCCAACAGACTTTTGAATTCGCTCTGGGCTTACTTCACTGTGATGAACACCTCTCACCGCACGGTAATAATAGCGCCCGTTTTTCCCAAAATGGGTCTCGAGATAGTCTTCTGATTTTAATTTTAAGTCTGCTCCGGTAAAAATGCCCAATCCATACATTTTATCTGCGGTCACTTTGCCAATCCCAAAGAATTTTCTAATGTCTAAATTTTCCAGAAAAGAAAGGACCTCTTCTGGAGGAATGGTCTTTTGTCCGTTGGGTTTATTAATGTCACTGGCAATTTTTGCTACAAATTTATTGATGGAGATTCCGGCAGAGGCATGTAGCCCAGTAAGCTTTAAAATCTCCTTTCTAATTTCAGAAGCAATAAGGCTTGCAGAGGGATTTCCTTTTTTATGGTGGGTGACATCTAAGTAAGCTTCATCTAGGGATAGGGGCTCAACCAGGTCTGTGTGTTGGTGAAAAATAGTGCTTATTTGTGCGGACACTTCTTTGTAGCGCTCAAACCTTGGGGGGACAAAGATAAGCTGGGGACACAGCCTAGAGGCTATTATTCCTGACATGGCAGAACGTACTCCAAATGCCCTAGCCTCATATGAAGCGGCTGCAACGACCCCTCTTTTGCCTCCGCCTCCAACGGCCAGTGGAACGCCCCTTAGCTCGGGTTGGTCCAGTTGTTCAACGGAAGCGAAGAAGGCGTCCATGTCTACATGTATAATTTTTCTAAACGGTGGCTCCAGAGACATTAAACTGCTTTTTTCAAAGATATAGATTCCAACAACATCTGCGAACAAAAGCGTATATTTACCTAATGGTTCAAATGGGAAAAACAGCAGTAGTACTTGGGGCTACAGGAGTAGTAGGAAAATTATTGGTCTTACAACTTTTACAAGATTACAGGTATGAACAAATACATATTATAGGGAGGAATCCTTTAGATTTTGATCATTATAAGATTAAGGAAACCCTTTATGCGGACCTTGAAAAAGGCCTTGAGGAGCACCCTATTAATGGAGATCATTTGTATTGTTGTTTGGGCAGTACAAAAGCCAAAACACCAAAGATAGAGGACTATAAAAAAGTAGATGTTGCATTACCTTTGTTGGCTTGCTCACAAGCCAAAGAGGCTCGTTTTGAAGCGGTAGTTGTGGTGTCTTCTTTAGGAGCAAATACCCATTCCAAGAATTTTTATAGCCAGATGAAGGGAGAAATGGAGGATGAAATAGAAGCATTGGATCTTCCAAAGATTCACTTTGTACAGCCCTCTATTATTTTGGGTGAAAGAAAAGAATTTCGCTTGGGAGAACGCATTGGAAAAGGACTTATGCGGGCCTTGTTTTTTATTTGGAAGGGACCTTTAAAAGAATACAAGCCCATTCAGGCAAAAGACATATCAAAAGCCATGATATGGTTGGCCAACACGCCTTATGAAGCGAGAAAAGTCACCTCATCTAAACTGATAGAAATAGCCAATTATTAATCATTTTTCAATCTTTTTAGCTCTATATAGCGCATTTTAAGCGTTTTTTTATTTAATTAATGCTTTTTTAGCTATTTGTCTTCTGTGTTTTATGAGCTTTAGATAGGCCCTTTTTTATACCACATTCCATGATTGAAATAGAACGTAAATTTTTAGTTAAAGACCATAGGTTTGAAAATGAAGCTGTGACTAGTAGAACTATTAAGCAGGGTTTTTTGTCTACAGATCCCAACAGAACAGTTCGTATTAGGGTAGAGGAGCACCTTGGATTTATAACCGTTAAAGGTATTTCTACAGATGGCGGTATTTCTAGATTTGAATGGGAAAACACTTTATCAAAAGAAGCTGCAGAAGCACTGTTTAAACTTTGTTTGCCAGGTACTATAGAAAAGACCAGATATGTGGTCCCAATAGGAACAATCCATTTTGAGGTAGATGTTTTTTATGGACGCAATCTAGGCCTTATAATAGCAGAGGTAGAATTGTCTGATCCCGATCAGGTTTTTGAAAAACCAGCTTGGTTGGGCGCAGAGGTTACAGGTGACAAGAAATATTACAATGCATCTCTAAGCCAATTTCCTTTTAAGGATTGGGGCGAATAGTTTTTTACTTTAAAAACTACCCTTGAATTGGGAGAGAAAACGAATGTCATTTTCACTGAGTAATCTAATGTCAGATATTTGGTGTAGTAATAAGGCAATTCTGTCTATCCCCATTCCAAAGGCAAAACCAGAATACTCTTCTGGATCAATCCCACAGTTTTTAAGTACATTAGGATCTACCATTCCACAGCCCATAATTTCTAGCCAACCGGTTCCTTTGGTCATTTTATAATCTGTTTCTGTCTCTAAACCCCAATAAACGTCAACCTCTGCACTGGGTTCAGTAAAAGGAAAGTAAGAGGGTCTGAGCCTAATTTTAGATTTGCCAAATAAGGATTCTGTAAAGTATTGTAAGGTTTGCTTTAAGTCTGCAAAAGAGACGTCTTTGTCTATATACAAGCCCTCTACCTGATGAAAGAAACAGTGGGATCTGGCAGAGATGGCTTCATTTCTAAAGACCCTTCCTGGAGAGATTGTTCTAATAGGAGGTTTATTGTTTTCCATATACCGTACCTGAACAGAAGAAGTGTGTGTTCTAAGGAGAATATCTGGATCTGTTTGAATGAAAAAGGTGTCCTGCATGTCTCTTGCTGGATGGTATTCGGGCAGGTTTAAGGCAGTGAAATTATGCCAATCATCTTCCATTTCTGGACCTTCAGACACATTAAATCCAATACGAGAAAAAATATCAATTATTTGATTCTTTACAATAGAAATTGGGTGTCTAGAACCTATTTCATGGGGGCTTCCAGGCCTGGTTAAGTCTCCGTACAGACCTGAGACAGTAGCTGTTTCCTCTATAGCTTCTTTAAGGGCACTGATCTTTTCTGTAGCAGCAATTTTTAATTCATTGAGCTTTTGACCAAACACTTTTTTTTCTTCGTTTGGAACAGATTTGAAGGCTGTAAAAAGGTCTGCCAAGACCCCTTTTTTCCCCAAGAACTCTATTCTAAATGCTTCAATAGCCCCTGGATCTTTTGATTCAAACGCTTTTACCCTTTCTATGTATTTTTCTAATTGGTCTATCATGTACTATTTCTTCAGGCTTTTTAGGCGCTTAAGATTAAGGGACAAATTTAAGATTTTCTAGCCAATCAAATGGGTTTTATTTTTGAAAACCCTTGTGGTATTCAAGACAATAAAAAAAATAGCCATCGCAAAGCGATGGCTATTAATACAACACGCAGTTTTTTTGTTTAATCTAAATGGTATATTTCCATGATGTTCTTTAAAATTCCCTCAAAGTCTATTTTGAGGTCTATGAGCTTTCCTGTATGAACGTCAAATACCCATCCGTGTACTTTTAAACCTCTATCTCTAGCTGCTTTTTGTACTGCAGCTGTCTTGATCAAGTTAACGCACTGCTCCTGTACATTGAGTTCTACCAAACGATCGTATCGCTTGTCTTCATCTGTTATAGCTTCTAGTTCATTTCTGTGAATTCTGTACACATCTCTTATATTTCTGAGCCATGGATTTAAAATTCCCAGGTCTGCAGATTGCATGGCTGCTTTGACCCCGCCACAAGCATAATGGCCACAAACCACTACGTGGTTTACTTTTAAATGGTCTACAGCGTAATTGACAACAGACATGACGTTGAGGTCAATACTAATCACCATATTGGCAATATTTCTGTGCACAAAAACTTCCCCTGGGCCTAAGCCCATAAGGTCTTCTGCAGTGACACGACTGTCTGAACAACCTATGTAGAGTAATTCTGGACTTTGTCCTTTACCCAATTCCTCAAAATAGCGCTCATCTGTGCTGAGTTTGTCTTTAATCCAAGCCTCATTATTTTTAAATACTTTATCTAGTTTCATAGGATGTGTTTTAGTTATGCCTTTTTGGGGCTTAGGTTAAAAAATGCAACAAAACTCTGTGGGTTAGATACTGTTTCGCTTTCTGAAACCAATGTAATATCTATATTTCTCAGAACAGCTTTTTCCGTAAAGTCTTCTAAGATTTCAATAATATCATAATCTAGGAAACGGGTCTTCCTAACGTCTAATTCTAGGTGGCTGTTTGGAGGCAGTTGGTCCAATTCTTTTAAAATGGCCCCTTTGTTAAAGAAGGTAACTTCTTCTGCCAAGGTCATTTTGATTTTATGTTTTCCATTGCTGTTGTCTTCAATGTGCAAAAAGTGAGAGTTTTGAAAACTTTTAACCAAAACAACCACAATACCTACGGCGAGGCCCAAAGCAATTCCAATGAGTAAATCTGTAAAAATAATACCCATTACAGTCACTATAAATGGTACAAATTGTTTCCATCCTAAAAGGTACATTTTTTTAAATAATGCGGGTTTTGCTAGCTTGTACCCTACGATGAATAATATGGAAGCCAATACAGATAGGGGGATCATATTGAGTAATTTAGGAATGATCATTACCGATATAAGCAATAAAAAGCCATGTAAAATTGTCGCTAATTTACTCTTACCACCAGATTGAATATTGGCAGAACTCCTTACAATGACCTGTGTTACAGGAAGCCCCCCAATAAGCCCAGAAAACATATTTCCAGCACCCTGAGCCAATAATTCACGATTGGTTGGGGTAACCCTTTTATCTGGATCTAATTTGTCAGTGGCCTCTACACACAGTAAGGTTTCTAAACTGGCTACTAAAGCAATAGTAAATGCCACTACCCAAATCTCTGGGTTTCCAATGCCAGAAAAATTAGGGCTTGTAAATTGAGCTTTAAATGAGGCCAAATCTTCTGGTACAGGTACTTGAACCAAATGACTGGCATTAATAGATAACGCCTGATTGTCTTTGGTTACAACAAAGTAAATAACACCAATGACTACCGCCACTAAAGGGCCTTGTATTAGGGTGAATATTTTTCCTTTTTTAGAGAGTATTTTATCCCAAAGAAGTAAAACGCCTAAACCTATTACAGCGACAATTGTTGGACCTGTCTGAATACCGTTTAAGGGTGCTAATATTTCAGAAAAAGTGTTTTGCCCGTCTATTTGCATGAAAGCAAAATCACCTTCTGGATCTGCGTCATAACCAAAGAAGTGTGGAATTTGCTTTAGGATGATAATGATTCCTATTCCAGTAAGCATTCCTTTAATCACAGAAGAAGGAAAGTAATACCCGATCACTCCAGCTTTTAATAAGCCAAAGACAATTTGAATGGCGCCACCGAGTACAACGGCTAATAAGAAATTCTCAAAGCCTCCTAGGGTGCCAATTGCTGTAAGTACTATGGCAGCTAGTCCAGCTGCTGGACCTGAAACGCCAATTTCTGAGCCGCTTAAGAATCCCACTAAGATTCCCCCTACAATTCCAGCGATAAGACCCGAAAAAAGTGGGGCTCCACTCGCCAGCGCAATACCCAAACAAAGTGGGAGCGCAACGAAGAATACGACAATACTCGCAGGTATGTCTTGTTTGATATTTTTAAACATAAGTTGTTGTTGTTTTATAATACATACCCCCATTTCCTTAATGGGATAGGGTGTAAAAAAAGTAAATAGTTTAGTTGTTATTGCGGAGGTATTATACAAGCTCTGGAGGGGGAAGCACAACTACATTTGCAGGGCTATTATAGGTTTTTTTCACTACTGAACTATGGGTCAATGAAGCAGCGGTTATTGTAGTAGGGTTAATCAATATATAATAGCAGATCCACTCTTTTTTATTTTCTTCTTTTTTTTCTTCTTGTTGTTGTTCTTCTTCCAGGGTTCCAGATATTGAGATTTGATCAGCTTCTTGAAAAATATAAACAGAAACAGCAGGCATAAGTGCACTTAAAAGCCATAAGAACAATGTTCCAACTACCCAAATTTTAATATTTTGTTTACACCACATTTCTACAAAGATGAAAAAAATAAAACAAAGTATTATTCTTTTAAGGGCCTAATTTGGTTTTGTAATAGCCAGCCAATTTGACCATCTGCAATTTGAATTTTATACCAATTTGAAAAACCTTCTAAAACTTGAACCTTAGTGCCTTGGTGTAATTCAAAGGCCTCAATACCGTTTGAATTTGGCTCAGAAAGTACTTTAGCTGTTTCAAAAACAATTGCTGGATTGTCTTTTTTGGATGCTTTTTCAACTAAGGAAGCATTTAGGTAAGCCAATCCACTCAATAGAACCATTAGAATAGAGGTGGTAAAGAAAAATCTTTTAGCCATAGAGGTATTGGCGAAATAGTACAATAAATAAAGTGTTACAGAAATACAGGCCAAAAGGATACAGAAAAACCCCCATTGATTTTCACTTTGGGACTTAATAAGTTTTAAATAGGCTTTTCCAATACCATTGACTTCTTTAGAAGGAATGGCATCTATGGTCATTTTTTGGGCAAACCCCAAGTTTTTAATCACTTCTTGGTCATTTGGGTTTAGCAGAAGAGATTTTTCAAAATAATAGATGCTTGACGCTATGTCATTTTGTTTGTAATACACATTCCCTAGGTTGTAATACAATTCTGCACTGTGGTAACCAGCAGCAATTATTTTTTCATAATAATCTATGGCTAGTTGAAAATTAGATTCGTTATAGGCTTGGGTAGCGGCATTAAAAAAAGCAGTTTCTTGGCTGTATTTATTTACAATTCCTTCATTTTTGACCTCCTGGTTTTTTTCGGTTGTGCCTTTTAATAAACTATTTTGTGTGTCATTTTGTGCTGCCACAGGAAACATAGTGACTAGGGTGAAAAGCCAAAAGAACACAAGCCAATTAGTGTGTGCTTTAAGTGTATGTCTAGAGGCATTTGATTTGTAATTAGGCTTCATAGAGGTGTTTTTTTTCATCGTGAACCATAATTTTACCATTATAACTGTGTATCTAATTGGCTTATTGCGCTTATTGCATTTAGATAGTCTGCTTCAATTTCAACGGCTGTAAAAGGGCTGTATCTTGCGGCTTCACAATGCTCTAATAATGTAATTAATAGGCCTGTGGTTTCTTTTGAAATAGATTTTTTGTTAAAAATATTATAGATATTTTCTTTGTTAAAATCTGCATTGTCTAATTTTAATTTTCCTTTTAGGTAGAGCTGTAATCCTTTTTCAAGGGCTACATAAAAAGCGTCTTTGTTTGCTTTTTTTCCTTTGGCTTCTGAGAGGAATTTTTTAGCCAATCGTTGTGATCTCTTGCTCAAAGCAGACGCTTGGTCCGTTTTTTTAGTTGTGATGAATCGGTGTGTTAATACCGTTAGTAGTAGTAAAGCGAAAGGGAGTATGTATAACAACCAAAAAGTTTTGCCGTTAAAGAATGCGCTTTGTACTAATGGAACTAGCGTTGTTTTTGTTTTAATAAACCCAAAGGCATTGTTTTCTGCTACGGCTTGTTTGGTTGCAGTAGTCACCGTATTATTTTCATTTTTGGGGTTTTCATTGTACGTAGGACCCTCAATAACATTAACAACTACTGGCGTAGCATCTAGGGTAATGTATTTTTCCAAAGAAGGATCAAAATAACTAAAAGCGACAGAAGGAATAGGGTATTTTCCTTTGTATGCAGGTACTACGGTATAGCTATTACTGATTTTACCTCGCATCCCTGATAAATTCGTTGTAATTTTCTCTTCAAATTCTGGTTCATATACTTCTAGTGCCGCTGGAAGTTTAAGTTCAGGCACTTTAAATAATTTTAAGTTTCCATTTCCATTCACTTCTACCACAGCCTGAAGAGATTCATTGGCATTCAATATGTTTTTAGAAGTTCTTACAAAAAAATCAAATTTTCCTACCGCCCCACTAAACGAAGCCGGTTTACCTGCTTCAGGCAAGGGTTTTACCTGTATGGTTCTATTCCCAGCTGTAACCGTTTTATTGGTTTGCGCATACAGTCTTCCCCCGAAGAAGTCCCTTCTGTTGGTGGGCACCTCTGCGGTGACATCTAAAGCCAAGGGTTCTAATTGAAGTTCTCCTGTTTTTTGAGGATACAATACCACCTTTTTAAGGGCTACATATTGCATAGGCTTTCCGTTGTATGTTCCAGATTGAAAGGTGTACTGAGTGACAGGAATGTCTTGGTTCCAAAAGTTATTAAAGGTGGGGTTGTCTATGGGTCTAAAGTTTGTCACACTGATATCTGCACCTACATATAGTTTGTAAATCACGGTGACCATCTCATTAAGGTAAGGATTGGTTTTAGAGACCTCTGCTACTAGATATAGGTTTTCATTGGCTACATCTTCTGCCGTCATGTCTTCACTTGGCTTTTTGACTGCATCTGTTACAGTCACTTTTCGAGCAGATGTTTTATAGCTAGTTCCGTCTATTTCTATTTGAGCTTGTGCAATGGTTAAATTTCCTTTTCTAGTGGGTGCAATGGTGTATGAAAAAGTTTTTGAAAAACTCCTTACACCGTTTACCCAAGATGAACTTATGGCTTGAGAAGGCCCCATGACTACCTTAAAACCTTCAAAAGATGGCGGGACAAAGTTGTCTCCATCTTTGTTCATTACAAAATCTACTCGAATGCGTTCGTTTATACCCATGCTGCTTTTACTCAGCACCATTTTAAAGCTTACAGGCTCTTGTTTTTCTCGCCATGAATCTCCTCCAAAGATGGTGGTTATACCTAGTAAAAGAAACAAATATGTTTTTGCAATTAAGGACATTACCAATCTTTTTTAGTTTTTACAGGAGCCCCTTTCACTTTTTTACCCTCCAGTTTTTCTTGAGATTTTTTCTCTGCGTTCTGCATGGCATCTAGCAAGTTTTGAATTTGTTGTGGGGAGAGCTGACTTTTGCGTTCCTCTGGTTTCCCTTGGTCTTCTTTGGGTTTTTGAGGGGTTTCTTTTTTATCTTCACCATCCCCTTTTTTCTGTTCTTCTTTTTCAGGGTCTTTTGGTGCGGAATCTTCGTCTTTTTTTTCACCGTCTCCTTTATCAGGATCGCCGTTTGGATCTTTTTTCTGATCCCCTTCCTGGTCTTTATTGTCTTTATTTTCTTGGTCTTCCTGGTCTTTTTTATCTTGGTCTTTTTGATCTTTATTGTCCTGGTCCTTATCTTGCTCTTGTTTTTCCTTTTTGAGCATTTCTTTGGCAATGGCTAAATTATACCGTGTCTCGTTGTCTGTTGGTTCATTTCTCAAGGCTTCTTTATAGGTTTCCACAGCTTTTTCATAGCTTTTATTTTTCATGAAAGTATTTCCTAAGTTGTGAAGCGCAGTGTGTTTTTCCTGCTTGTTTTTTCCTGCAATAACCGCTTTTTTTAATGGGGTTAAGGCTTCTTCAAAAGCCTCTTTTTGGTAGAGAGCACTTCCTAAATTATAGGCAGGTGTTGCGTCTTCAGGATTAATTCCAATCGCTGTTCTATAGGATTTTTCAGCAGCTACAAACGCATTATTGGATAAGGATTCATTTCCTTTATAAGTAAGGTTTTGTGCCTCTATGACCTTTTTAGTGTCTATAGGTTTTGCCGCCACTTCCTTCTTGTTTTCAAGGGGTGTCCCAGATAAATCTTGTTTGCCTTCCTGTGAATAGGCGCTTAATCCAAGAATTAAACATCCAAAGAGCCCTAATTTATTAAGCTGCTGTCTCATCTTCTTTTTCATTAAATAAATTTAATTTTGAAATCCACCCTGTTTTTCCTTCCCAAATAATTTGATCTAAAAAAAACATTAAAATGCCCAGGCCTAAAAACCATTGAAATTGGTCTTTGTAATCTGAGAATTGCTTTGCTTCAAAAGCCATTTTATCCATTTGATTTAACTGCTCTTTTATGATCGCTACTGCTGAAGCCGTATTTTCTCCATCTATATAGATGCCATTTCCCTCTGAGGCTATTTCAAACAATGTTTCTGTATTTCTTTTTGTGATAACAACTTCCCCTTCCGCATCTCTTTTCAGACTTTCTACAATGCCTTTTTTCTTGATTGGTATAGGGGCTCCTTTTTCTGTTCCAACACCAATAGTGAATATTTTAATCCCTGCTTCAGTCGCTTTTGATACTGCATTAACGGCTCCACCTTCTGAATGATCTTCTCCATCAGAGACTATAAAAAGCACCCTGTTTGTTTGAGCTGCATCGTTGTAATAAGTAGTAGCCAGTTCAATAGCATCTGAAATGGCAGTTCCTTGCGAAGAAAGCATGTCTGTATTCATCCCTTGAAGAAACATTTTTGCTGCGCCAAAATCTGTCGTGATAGGTAACTGGGGATATGCCTGAGCGGCATATGCAATTATTCCAATACGATCACTGGCCAGTTCATTGATTATCTCTGAAACCAGGCGCTTAGCTTTTTCCATTCTGTTGGGCGCAATGTCTTCTGCCAACATACTTTTGGAGACGTCTACAGCGAATACAATGTCTACTCCCTCTCTTTTTACGGTCTCTAGCTTTGTTCCAGCCTTTGGATTCACTAAGGCAATCACAATTGCCGCGACACCAAGAAGTTGTAAGGAAAATTTAAGGGGCGCTTTAAAGGCTGACTTTTTTGGGGCCAATCTATTTAGGAGAAGCCCATCTGAAAAACTCCTTTGGGTCTTTTTTTTCCAAAGCTGTACCCCCAAAAACACCAATAGCATTATGGGCAATAGCAGCAAGGCATAAAAATATATTTTCTGATCGAATTGAATCATGTTTTTTTTAAATAAAACTTTTAAACAGCGTATTTTTGAGTGCCCATTCTAACAGGAAAAAGACAAGTCCAGCAATTGCCCAGGGCCTGAATTTTTCTTCATAAGCATAGAATTTAAAAGTGGCTACTTCTGTTTTTTCTAAGCTATTAATTTCATTGTAAATAGCTTCTAATTTTTTGTTATCTGTTGCTCTAAAATATTTACCTCCTGTCAATGTGGCTATTTGCTCTAATAAAGCTTCATCTATTTGAACCTCTGCCATTCCGTACCTAAAACTCCCATCTGGGTTGTAAGCAATAGGGGAAAGTGCATTACCGTTAGTTCCAAGTCCAATGGTATAGGTTTTAATATCATATTCAACCGCTAATTCTGCTGCAGTGGCAGGTTCAATAAACCCCGCGTTATTTACACCATCTGTTAACAATATAATCACTTTACTCAATGCTTTACTGTCTTTTAACCTATTCACTGAGGTGGCTAAACCCATCCCAATAGCAGTTCCGTCAGTTAATGCTCCGTATTTAATCTCTTTTAATGCTTCTAAAACCAATCTTTTGTCTGAAGTAATAGGGGTCTTTGTGTAGCTTTCTCCTGCATAAACAACTAGTCCAATTCTGTCATTGGGCCGGTCTTTTATAAAATTAGACGCCACTTCTTTTAATGCAACCAATCTATTTGGACTTAAATCCTTTGCCAACATACTAGAAGACACATCTATGGCCATAACTATGTCTATTCCCTTTGTGGTTTCAGTTTTTGTGTTTTCTGAACTATTTTGAGGCCTAGCAAGGCCAATAATTAAAGCGCTTATTGACAATAATCTCAATATAAAAAGCATGGGTTTTAAGCGGTTGTAAATACTGTTGTTAAAACCTTTTGTACTAGGCATTTTAAGTGGCACTAGTGATTTTTTTTGCTTCAATAACTGCCATGCCACCAACAATGGAATGACTAATAAGAGCCATAAAAATTCTGGATTTGCAAAGGGATTTTGAAACATATTAAAAAGTTCTTTTAAGCTAATTATTTAGGATTTTGGGGCAAGGCTATTTTTTCAAAAGCAATACTTTCCATAATTTTTTGCGAAATCTGTTCCGCGTATTCATCTTTGTCAATCCATCGCATTCCAATAGACTGTACAAATCCTTTACCGCCAAAGTAGAGTAAAATATAGTCTTCTTTTGTAAGTGATTTGTCGCCATCTAAAGCAAAGTCTGCGGTTCCAAAAGTTTTAATCCCCTTGACACCTTCTTGAGCTTCGAAATTTTCCTGTTTTGTGATGATATTTTTAGCGCCTAAGGATTCAAGGTTTTTAAGTCCCTGTTCTGTTAGTGCGTTAAAATCGGGTGCTTTGTCAGAAACTAACATTTTTGTTTCTATATCCAAAAAAAGCACCCCTTTAGGATGTTTGTAGTAAAATTGCTGCACGGATTTCTCCCCTGAATTCAATACAACATCTAAAGAGCGTTCTAGTGCCTCTGGGGTTTCTATGACAATAGCAGGCACACCGTATTCGCTTTTTATCCAATCTTTTTCTAGTAGAATTTTGGTTGGGTTTCTAAGGGCCGTATCCCATAAGTTTTGAGGGCCGTAATAACCAACAGCAGCAAAGCACAGGGATAGTAAAATAGCAGCGGCTAGAACCACTTTTCTTTTTCTAGACTTATTTATTTCATTTGCTTTTTTTGCGGACTCACTTGCTGCAATTATAGCCAGCTCTTCTTCTGTAGGCGGTGCAATAGAAGCTTTTGTTTTTACAACAATTTGTTTCAATTTGCTTCTGTCTTGTTCTGCAGCCTTCATTTCTGGTGTAGATTTTGCAAATTTAACAAGATCGGCCGTTTGTAGAATCTGTTTGAACTGCGTAATTGTTTCTTGTTCAAGGGTAAGTGTTCCCGAATCCCTGAGCAGCTCCAACCGTTCAATGAGCTGGTCTGTAGTACTTTCTAATGCGGCAATATGTACCTCTTCTTCTAGGTAACCCCTAACAATATTAGTGAGTTCACTGTAATAAGCTTTGTATTCTTCTTTGATTAAATACTGAGAATTTTCTAGCTGGTCTAGGGCCAAAAGCGCTTTGTCATAGGGCGGGAGTTCCCGCTCTGCTGCGGCGCGTTTTTTCTTAAGCCTTCTCAAATAAGCAAAGATTAAGGCACCTAAACTCAATAAAATAAACAGCAATTGCCAGAACCATTCGTAAGTAGCTATTTTTTCTACGGAAGCCAAAGGTTTAATATCGTATAAATTTTGTTTGAGGGTGTCTACTGGAACGTCTAATACCTTAAGCTTTAAAGGCTTAGTGAAATAGGCTTGATTATTGACTAAAACCAGTTGCTTTGGAATAGTATATGATCCAGAGTCAAATTGTGTTAAAGCGTATTTTTTAAGTAGCTGTAATTTTCCTTGGTATTCAAGGGAGTCTACTTCTGAAGCGGAAACCAATTCTAATGGAGCGAATGATTGTGCTTCTGTAGGAAAATCCACCAAGTCTGTTGGGCCAATAGAAACAGCTATACTGAGCGTTATTTGTGCGCCAATTTTAATTTCAGTACTATCAATAACTGCAACAGGGTTGAAAAGGACTTTTTGTTCTTGAGAAAATGAGGTGCCGCAGCTCAAAATCAGCAGAAGTAAAAGTGTTTTTGTCACACTTTTAATTTTGGGTATAGTTTTAATATTGTTGAATGTCTGTGTCATATTATCTCCCCCTTTGTTTAAAGTAGCCCAATAATTTTTTCACATAACTCTCATCTACCCTACAGCTAATTTGCCCGCAACCAGATTTTCTAAAACTTTCTTCAAAGTATTCTTTACGTTCTCTTTGATAGTTTTCGTAGGCGTTTCTCACCTTTTTTGATTGGGTAGCAACTGTTTCAATTTTACCTGTTTCTGCATCTAAAATAGGAACAAAGCCAAGGTTTGGAATTTGTTCCTCTTTAGGATCATATATACGAATACCGGTAAGATCATGTTTTTTGCCTACAATCCTTAAACTTTGAAGGTATTCTTCTGAAATAAAATCAGAAAGCACAAAAACAATGGCCTTTTTCTTGAGTACATTCCCAAGGTATTTTAATGCAAAGGATAAATCTGTTTTTTGACTTTTTGGTTTAAACTCTAAAAGTTCTCTAATAATTCTAAGAATATGGCTTTTCCCTTTCTTAGGAGGAATAAATAACTCTATTTGATCTGTAAAAAGTAATACCCCTACTTTGTCATTATTCTGCAAAGCAGAAAAAGCAAGGGTCGCAGTAATTTCTATTAATAGGTCTTTCTTAAAAGCGGTGGTTGTTCCAAACAAACCAGACCCACTAACATCTACAACCATCATTAAGGTGAGCTCTCTTTCCTCTTCAAAAACTTTAATATAAGGCTCGTTTTGTCTTGCAGTCACATTCCAATCTATGGCCCTAACATCGTCTCCAAATTGGTATTGGCGAACTTCTGAAAAAGTCATACCACGGCCTTTAAAAGTAGAGTGGTACTCTCCGCCAAAAATATGGTCAGAAAGCCTTCTGGTCTTTATCTCTATTTTCCTTACTTTTTTTAAAAGGTCTTTAGTTTCCATAAATGAATTGAAATAGTATTTGGAATATTAAGCGTTATTTTCCAATACTTTATGGCACTTCTATTTCGTTTACAATGGTATTGATTAAATCTTCTGAGGTTACATTTTCTGCTTCTGCCTCATAAGTAATTCCAATTCTATGCCTTAATACGTCGTGAACTACAGCCCTAACATCTTCTGGTATCACATACCCCCTTCTTTTAATAAAGGCATAGCACTTTGCTGCCATAGCCAGGTTAATACTTCCCCTTGGAGATGCACCAAAACTAATTAATGGCTTGAGACTTTCTAAATTGTATTTTTCAGGAAAACGGGTGGCAAAAATAAGATCTAATATATACTTCTCAATTTTCTCATCCATATATACTTCACGAACAGCTGCTTGAGCAGATAATATCTGTTTTACTGTTACGACAGGATTTACTTTTTCGTAGGCCTGACTCATGGCTTGCCTCATGACCAATTGCTCCTCAGACATCTTGGGGTAAGTAATCACAGTTTTTAGCATAAATCGATCTACTTGCGCTTCTGGAAGGGGGTAAGTACCCTCTTGTTCTACAGGGTTTTGTGTGGCCAAAACCAAGAAAGGCTTGTCTAAGATAAAGGTTTCATCTCCAATAGTAACTTGTTTTTCTTGCATGGCTTCTAGCAAGGCAGATTGCACTTTAGCAGGGGCTCTATTAATTTCATCTGCCAAAACAAAATTGGCAAAAATTGGACCTTTCTTAATAGAAAAATCATTTTCTTTCATGTTGAAAATCATGGTACCAACAACGTCAGCAGGAAGTAAATCTGGTGTGAATTGAATTCTACTAAAACTTCCCTTCACTGCTTTTGCCAAAGTATTTATAGCCAAAGTTTTAGCCAAACCAGGGACTCCCTCTAACAAAATATGTCCTTGACCTAATAAGCCAATCAGCAGCCTTTCTACCATGTGCTTTTGACCTACAATTACTTTGTTCATTTCAAATTGTAACGCGTCTATAAAACCACTCTCATTGACTATTTTTTCATTAATAGCCGCCATGTCTATCGAACTCTTTTCTTCCATAGTGTTTAGATAATTTACTGTGTTTGTATCTGCAATTTAATTACAGCGTTGCAATTAAAAAATTTATTCACAGACCTCTTGTTAATACAGCGTTAAAAAATGACTAAACCCCATATTTTTATGAAGTTTTTAAGGAATTTATGCCTAATTTCAATCTTTGTTTTACCTCAAAGGATAAAGCAATGGAATAAAAACCCAGGATTAAAATTAATTAAACATGACAACATCACTGAATTCTCCTGAATATTCTCAGATCATTGTAGGTACTATGAATTGGGGTAGCTGGGGTGCATCTCTATCTACAAAGGAAGTTTCAACTCGCATAGAAGCCGCTTTTAAATTGGGACTGACTACTTTTGACCATGCAGATATATACGGGGATTACACCACAGAAACTGCCTTTGGAACGGGTTTTAAAGCAAGTGGACTTTCAAGAGAATCTGTACAGTTTATTAGTAAATGTGGTATTGCGCTTGCCAATAAATCAAGAGGCACGGTGACCAATCACTATAATTATACCTATCAGTATATTTTGAACAGTGTCCAACGCTCCTTGGAAGAATTACAAACAGATTATTTAGATCTTTTATTACTTCACAGACCCAGTCCTTTAATGGATCCAATTGAAATTCAACAGGCGATTCAAACACTTTTAGATAAAGGCTATATTAAGTCTTTTGGGCTGTCTAATTTCACTCCTTCTCAGACCACTATAATACAACAGAAACTTAAGGTTAGCGCGAATCAAATGGAAATTTCACTCAAGGCCAGTGATCCATTTTTTAATGGCGCATTAGACCATTGTCTAATGCATCAGATTACGCCTATGGCCTGGGCGCCTTTGGGAGGAATTTTATCAAATAAATCCCTTCCATTAGCTTTGGAAAAAGCTTTTGAGGAAATGGAAAAAAAATATGCGCTTACTAGAGACGCTATTTTGTTGGCTTGGCTATTGAAACACCCAGCAGCAATACATCCGGTGATTGGAACTACAAAGGTTGAACGCTATAAAAATGCACTTAGTGCCATGAATATAGATTTTGAGATAGAAGATTGGTTTTATCTTTTAGCTGCCTTTAGAGGGCATGATATTCCTTAAAAAAAATATAAGGGTGCAGGAAAAAACATGTGGGTAAAGAGGAAACATATGGGTAAAGAGAAACCATATGGGTGCAGGGAAAAACACATAAGCACACAAATAAAACAGCAATAAAATAGCAAAAACAACAGATGAGTACAGAAAAGAAAACAGCTCTGATTACAGGCGCGAGTAGTGGAATTGGAAAAGCGACTGCAGTACATTTAGCAGAAATGGGTTACCAGCTTGTTTTATGTGGGAGGAACGCGGTACGCTTGAATGAAGTAGCCCTAGATTTAGCCAAAAAGACCCTTGTTCAAACGCTTTTATTTGACGTAGTAAATAAAACAGCTGTATTAGATGCCATTGCCTCTTTGAAGGAGCCATTTAATGAGATAGATGTCTTGGTAAATAATGCAGGTAATGCCCATGGTTTAGATTTATTCCAAGACGCTTCACTAGAGGATTGGGATGCCATGTTAGATATTAATGTTAAAGGATTGCTCTATGTGACAAAAGCAATTTTGCCAGGTATGCTCACGAGAAAAAAAGGCCATATTATTCATATTGGATCTACTGCAGGAAAAGAAGTTTATCCCAAAGGCAATGTTTATTGTGCTTCTAAACACGCTGTAGACGCCATTAATAATGCCATGAGGATAGACTTGAACGGAACAGGCATAAAAGTGGGTGCCATACATCCGGGACTTGTAGAAACTTCCTTTAGTGAAGTTCGTTTTAAAGGAGACCAAGACAGGGCCGCTCAGGTGTATAAAGGCTTTGCTCCATTACAGGCCAGTGATATTGCAGATGTTATAGGGTTTGTAATTTCAAGACCCTACCATGTGAATATAGCAGATTTAATTGTTATGCCTACTGCTCAGGCAAACAGCACTACGCTCTTTAAAGTGAATTAATGAAGAAATAATTCAACAATGATCAACAAACGTCTTTTGGTTAAAAGCCTACTTTCCCATAATGGGGAGAACAGTTTTTATGACAAAAAGCGGTGTATTAACATTGGCTCAAAAGAGGGTAAAGCCAAGTTTTTAAAGCATGTCTGTGCTCTGGCCAATAGCAATCCAAAAAACAGGTCTTTTATTGTTATTGGTGTTTCAGATGCAGAGAATCTCATTGTTGGTGTTGACTTTTTTGACGATTCAAAAATTCAAAACTTGGTCAATGCATACCTTAATAATGCGCCTGTTATTTCTTATGAAAACATCCATTTTCCAGATTTAGAAGCAGGAAAGGTTATTGGTTTAGTCACTATTGGCTCTTCTGGAAAAGTATGCAGCTTGAGAAAAAACATTTGGAAATATTACGGAGGCACTGTTTTTATAAGAGAAGGCAGTATTAGCTTACCAAAAGACACCGGCGTTAATTTATTAGACTTCAATGCAGCAGCTGTAGCTGCTATAGAATTAAGTGCTCAAAATAACATTAAACTAACCCTAGATGGGGTCATAGATTTTATTAACAACAGGCACAAAGACCTCAAATGTCATTACAGGGTTTTTAAGGATCAGTTTGTGGTTTGTTGGGCAGGAATTTCAAAAAAACAAAAGGGGAACACTTATTTTTCTAGGGTAGACATTGAATTAATTACGGAACAAGTAAAACTTTTCTATTCAGATTTAGATGAGGTGATGATTGATTTTGACAATAATTCATTTACCATTGTGGAATATGTCAGTTTGGGATTGGGCACAGATATAATGCATTATCCGCTTGAGAAAACTCAAATAATTTTCGAAGACAATGGCACCTATAGCATAGATACAGTATTGATGTTCGCTCCGCCTCTTTTCGATTTAAAACTCTTGCACCATGTATTTAATAACAGTAAATATCTTGTAGAAAAGCTCGAAAATTATGGGGTGTTTAGTCAAGAAGAATGCATAGAAATAGACGCACTCCCCCAAACCCTTCTACTGTGTTATTTAAACGGTTTTTTAAACGCAAAAGTACTTTTAGAAAAAATAAAACCCTTTTTAAAAGGGACTTATATTACTTCTTACGCCAAACTTAAAGAAGCCCAGAGAATCATTAGAAAGGTAAAATACAATTAAACTTCATTTTGGGCAGGAATAGCTGCTATTGCACCATACTTAGTTGTGGTGAGCGCACCTACTTTATTGGCTTTTGCCACCATGTTGTAAAGCAGGTCCAATTGGGAAGATAATTCGATTGGGGAAAAATCTAGCTTAGAAATTTGCGACAATAAACTTCCAATGAAAGCGTCTCCAGCACCTGTGGTGTCTACTGGAATTACTGCAGTGCTCTCAATTTGTTTTTTAGATTCAGGCGTGCTTACTAAAGTCCCTCTGGCACCCATAGTGATACAAATAATAGGGGCTCCTAATTCGTGAAGTACAGTACAAGCTTCCTCCAAATGTTCTTTCCCAGAGAGCAATTTTGCTTCTTCCTCACTGAACTTGCAGAGGTGTGATTTTTCTATAAACGGCAGGCATTTTTTTATAAAGGTAGCTGCATTATTTTTCCATAAATCCGTTCTGAAATTAGGGTCAAAACTAATGAAGGCGTCTTGCGTAAGGGCGTCAAACAGGTAGTGTCCGTAAGATTCCTCTAAAGCACCCCCTAAAAAAGAAGTAGCTGCTCCAAAGTGCACCATTTGTTGGTTAAAAAGATGTTTTATATTGCTTTGGTATTGCAATTCCTTGTCAGCCCCCCTACTAAAAACAAAGTCTCTTTCGCCATCAGTGTCAATAGAAACAAATGCTAGTGTTGTAAAAGTATCTGTCCGTTGGGTGAGACTTAAGTCTATCTCGTGTTCCTCCAAGGTTTTCCATAAAAAGTCTCCAAAAGCGTCATTGCCTAAGCAACCAATAAAGGCCGCGTATCCCCCTAGTTTGTTTATTGCACAGGCTACGTTTGCTGGAGCTCCACCCGCTTTCTTTGTGAAAGTCTGTGCTTTTTTTAAATCACTTCCTTGATTTTCAGCAACAAAGTCTATGAGTAATTCACCAATACAGAAAACTTTTTTAATGGGCATAATAACTTAAAAATAAGCGGTGTATAACACCTTAATATTAGGGCAAAATACAATGAAAAGCCTATCCTTCAAAAATAAAGTCGTAAAAAACACAAACTATTATGGGTTTAGACGTTTTTTACCAATGTATCTTTGTTTTAAAAACAACATGAAAGAATATGTTATAGGGGATATTCATGGAGGTTATTTGGCTTTAAAAGCCCTGATAGAAAAACTTTCTTTAGCCCCTGAGGATCGATTAATTTTTTTAGGAGATTATGTAGATGGTTGGTCTGAGCCCGTTGAGACGGTAGATTACCTTTGTGAATTAAAAGCCCGTTATAATACCATTCTACTCATGGGAAACCATGATTCATTGGCCTTAGATTGGCTGCTTAACGGGACTGCAAATGATTTGTGGCTTAGTCATGGAGGTGCAGCTACAGTGGCCGCTTATCAGAAAGTTTCTGAGAACAAGAAAAAGGCCCATATTTCATTTTATACCGCTTTAATGCCCTACTATTTAGATTCAAAAAACAGGTTATTCATTCACGCCGGTTTTACCAATCAAAAAGGGGTTGCCAAAGAATATTTTGAAAAAATATTTTACTGGGACAGGTCTCTTTGGGAAAGTGCTATTTCTATTGACCCTAGAATTCCTACAAATAGCCCTTTATATCCCAAACGCTTTTTGTGTTACAGCGAAATCTTTATTGGCCACAGCTCTTTAGATAAGATAGGAGAAAGTGTCCCAACCAAACATGCCAATGTCTGGAATATAGACACAGGAGCTGCATTTAAAGGCCCCTTATCTGCTATGGAAATAAACACCAAAGATTTTTGGCAGTCTGCAGCAGTTTATTTGTATTATCCCCATGAGTTAGGAAGAAACGATTCTTGATTAATTTTGTGACATCTTTATTTTCTATTAAAATCCTTTGCTCTTATTGGCAACTAAACTCCCCTTAAATTTTATCTTTACTTTAAAACATTCTTTTTTTATGTCACAACACAATATTAGATTAGAAGTAATGCGTTCTTTAGAGCCTAAAATAGACGGCTTTATTGAACAATTCTTAATTCCCATTGAAGAGATATGGCAGCCATCTGATTTTCTTCCAGACTCACAGTCTGAAGATTTTTTTGAACAGACGGCTCAAATTAGGGAGGGAGCTAAGGAAATTGGCTATGACCTTTGGGTTACTTTGGTAGCAGATACCATTACAGAAGAAGCTTTACCAACTTATGAATCTTGGCTTTTAGATGTAGACGGTATAGACCAACACGCAGATAAAAATGGATGGACCAAATGGATTAGAAATTGGACCGGTGAAGAGAATAGGCATGGAGATGTACTCAATAAGTACCTGTACCTGTCTGGTAGGGTAAATATGAAAGAGGTAGAGAAGAGCACCCAATACCTGATTGCAGACGGATTCGATATTGGTACGGACAGAGATCCATATAAAAACTTTGTTTATACGAGTTTTCAAGAATTGGCTACTAATATTTCTCACAAACGCGTGGGGCAGTTTGCCAAGAAAACAGGGAATCATTTACTAGGTAAAATGTGTGCCATTATTGCAGGAGATGAAATGCGCCATCATTTAGCATACAGAGAATTTGTGAAGCTTATTATGGATCAGGACCCTTCTCAGATGATTTTGGCTTTTGCAGATATGATGAAGAAGAAAATTGTAATGCCTGCTCATTTTCTCAGAGAATCTGGGGGAGCCGCTAGTAGTGCTTTTGAGGTATTCTCCAATTGTGCCCAACGTTTGGGTGTTTACACCTCTAAAGATTATATAGATATTTTAGAAAAATTAAATAGTTATTGGGATATTGAAAATGTTAGAGCCATCTCAGATGAGGCAGAAAAAGCCCGTGATTACTTGGTAAAACTACCATCCCGTCTGACGAGAATTTCCGAGCGCATGAAATTTCCAGAAGACCAGCACCACTTTAAATGGGTGACGCCAAATGGCGTGTTGTAAGAAAAAAATCAAATAAAAAAGGGCCTGTAGGGCCCTTTTTTATTTGATAAAACTTAACGAAATCTCCTACAGATCAAAAGTAATGCCTTGGGCTAAGGGAAGCTCAGCAGTATAATTTATGGTGTTTGTTTGTCTTCTCATATATACTTTCCAAGCGTCAGATCCAGACTCTCTCCCTCCTCCAGTTTCTTTTTCTCCTCCAAATGCACCACCAATTTCAGCGCCAGAGGTGCCAATATTTACATTGGCAATTCCACAGTCAGATCCAGCAACAGATAAAAAAGCTTCTGCCTCTCTTAAATTATTGGTCATAATAGCAGAGGAAAGCCCTTGCTTAACACCATTTTGAATACCAATGGCATTGTGTAATTCTCCTTCGTATTTGATTAGGTATAATATAGGTGCAAAGGTTTCTTCTTGGACAATGTCAAAATGGTTTTCTGCTTCTATTATAGCAGGCTTTACATAGCATCCGCTGCTGTAAGCGCCACCTTCCAGCACACCACCAGAAACAATGACTTTACCGCCCTCAGCTTTCGCTTTTTCAATGGCATTGAGGTAGTTGTTTACAGAGTCTGTATCTATTAGAGGGCCCATATGCATGGTCGCATCTAATGGGTTTCCTATTTTAAGTTGGCCATATGCTTTTATCAAGGCTTCTTTTACTGCCTCGTACTTAGAGCTGTGAACGATCAAACGTCTGGTAGAAGTACACCTTTGTCCTGCGGTTCCTACTGCACCAAAAACGGCACCCATCAGGGTCATTTTGAGGTCTGCATCTGGAGTCACTATAATAGCGTTATTCCCGCCCAGTTCTAGAAGGGACTTCCCTAATCTAGCCGCTACTTTTTGAGCGACAATTTTTCCCATTCTAATGGAGCCTGTAGCAGAGATCAAAGCCATTCTAGGGTCTTCCGTCATCCATTCTCCTACAGTATAATTTCCATTGATAAGACTAGATACCCCGGCATGGATATTATTTTCTTCTAAAACATCTGCTAATATTTTTTGACAAGCAACCCCACATAGCGGGGTTTTTTCTGAGGGTTTCCATACACATACATCTCCGCAAATCATTGCCAGTGCCGTATTCCAGGACCAAACTGCTACTGGGAAATTGAATGCAGAAATAATGCCAACTATACCTAAAGGGTGGTATTGTTCATACATTCTATGGCCAGGTCTTTCAGAATGCATGGTTAGTCCATGTAGCTGTCTAGACAATCCAACAGCAAAATCACAGATATCAATCATTTCTTGCACCTCTCCCAATCCTTCTTGGAGGGATTTTCCCATTTCATAAGACACCAACGCACCCAAAGGGGCTTTTAGCGTCCTTAATCGCTCTCCGAATTGTCTTACTATTTCTCCTCTAAGGGGGGCAGGCGTCACGCGCCAGCTTTGAAATGCTTCTTCAGCACTTTTCATGACGGCTTGGTAACCTTCTTTAGTAGTGGTGTCTACAGAGCCAATAAGTGATCCATCTACAGGAGAATGTGAGGGTATTATACTGCCTCCTTTTATGGTGGAATTTCCAATTTTTGTTCCTGAATTTTCCTTTGATAGACCCAAAAGGTTTAATTGCGCTTGAATGTTAATTACAGACATAATGTTATTTTTGTAACTTTTTGGTTATTAAATGTGCTATTTTTAAAAACTAAAGGTAATAATTTATAGGCTAAGTTTAAATATTAAGCAGCATCACTTTTGGGTTATGCTTTGTTATTGCGCCCATTAGCCCTGTGAAAATAAATTCTTAATAGCGTTTAGGTTTTCTGACACAAAAACTTCTTGAATCAAGAAGTGGCCAAAATTTTCAAGGGGCTTTTTAGCCACACTGTTTTCAAAAATAGATTCAGGAAGGACGTCTAATAAATTAAAATACTGTTGTCCATAAGCGATAAGAACACCCATGATAACCCCCATTTTAATCACACCAAAAATGCCTCCTAAGATTTTGTTTATACCCCCTAGTAAAATCATTGAAGCGACTTTTGTAAGTGCTTTCCCGAGTAAATAGACCCCCACCACAATACACACAAAAGTGAGCCCCATAGCCACGAGGTATAAATTTTCTGGATTCCAATGGAACTGTTCATTAAGTATTCTAGCCGTATAAGAGGACAGGTGTTGTGCCCCATAAAACCCAAGAATAAGCGCTAGTAAAGTAGTGAGTTCTATAAGAATGCCATTTTTAAAACCTTTATAAAAACCAAAAGCACCTATAACCAGCAAACCAATGTCAAATGAACTCATTTTCTGTCAATCAATTAATATTTATGTTCTAAGGTACCTCATTTGATTAAAATGAGCTCCCTTTTAGCGGTGAATTAGATTAATTTTAGGGCATTAAAGTCTTTGAGCTGCTTAGATTTGTACCTTTATAAAAAATAACACTACAACATAAAAACATGTCTAGAGACGCCGAATTAAAACAGCGCTGGGAAGTACTTGTCGAAAAGCTTTCTGCACAATTTTCAGACCATGATCCACTAGATTTAGATGCTATTATTTGTTTGGTTGGGGTTCAAGAGTTGGGGAAATACCACCAAAAGTTTAAAAAAGAAGACAAAGTAGATCTCATGCATATTGCTATTTGCAAGTTGTTGGAACCCTATGGTTATTACGCTTTTGATTTTGTAGATACAGACGGATGGCCGCATTATCAGATAGTGGAAAACTTGCCGCCATTAAAAGCTGGAGAGCAGTCTGTATTGATGAAAGAGGCTATTGTACAGTACTTTGTAGAAAAAGAATACATTGTTTAAGTCTAATTTGTAAACGGTTAAAATGACTATAAATCAAGAACTTCCTTATTATGCCGTTATTTTTACTTCCACACAAACAGATTCCATAGCTGGATATGAGTTAATGGCCCAAGAAATGGAGGCATTGGCTAAAATTCAGCCAGGTTATCTCGGAATGGTGTCGGCTAGAAGCCAAGTGGGAATAACCGTGAGCTATTGGGCTACCTTAAAAGATATCGCCCAGTGGAAGTTACAGGCAGACCATTCTTTGGCACAGCAAAAAGGAAAATCTGATTGGTATGAAAAATATTCCGTTCAAATATGCAAGGTAGAACGGTCTTATGGTTTTGATAAAGAATTAAAGGAAGGTAAATAGACATTATTTCAAGGGCCTTTTAATAGCCTCTCTATGAGTTAATCCAATTCTTCAATGAGTTTTTTAAAAGTATTTTTTGGATTTTTGTTTTCGTACAAAATCCCGTAGACTGCATTAACAATGGGGGTTTTTACGTTTTTTTCCTTTTTTTCCATGATTTTAAAAGCGCTCTTTGAAGCGTAATACCCTTCAGCGACCATATTCATTTCCATGGTAGCACTCTTTACGGTGTACCCTTTTCCAATCATGTTCCCAAACATTCTATTCCTACTAAAAACGGAATAGCCCGTAACCAACAAATCTCCAAGATAAGCGGTGTCGTTAATGTTGCGTTTCATTTTATAGACTTGTTTAATAAATCGCTTCATCTCCCTTATGGCATTACTCATGAGCACTGCTTGAAAATTATCCCCATACCCAAGACCATGAGCTATACCCGCAGCAATAGCATAGATGTTTTTAAGTACAGCTGCGTATTCTGCGCCAATAATGTCATCTGAAATTTTTGTTTTAATATAACTGCTTTGTAGGGCTTTTGCCATTTGAGAAGCAGTAGCTAAATCTGCACAGGCAATGGTTAGAAAAGAAAGCCTTTCAAGCGCCACCTCCTCTGCATGGCATGGCCCTGTAATGACACCTATTTGTTCTAAAGGGACCCCATAAGTTTCATTGAAATGCTCCCCTACTATTTTACCTGTTTCAGGCACAATCCCTTTAATAGCAGAAAAAATAATCTTGCCCTTTAAATCTATAGTAGATTTAGCCATTTCAGTGACTAAAAAGGCAGAAGGAATGGCAAAAACAATACATTGAGCCCCATTTAATGCTTCGTCAATTTGGTCTGTGAGCTTGAGGTATTGAAGGTCAAAACTAACCGCAGATAAATAGTTTGGGTTGTGAAATTCTTCTTTTATGTGCGCTATAGCCTCTGAGTTTCTCATGTACCAGATGACTGTATTGTTATTTTCGGTGAGCATTTTCACTATGGCGGTAGCCCAGCTCCCACCACCTATTACAGCAAACTTATCCATAGGTTTCATTCCTTAATTATAGAGGTCTTACCAAATAAAGACTCCGACAAATTTAAGAAAACCCTTTGGCTTATTTAGAACTTCGCGTCTTATTATAAAAACACGCCCAGTCTTATTCTAAATCCAATTCGCGTCTTATTTTAATCCTCACCCCGTCTTATTCTAAACACTAAGGGCTTTAGGGCCAGACTTCAAAATAAAACAAGAAAAAAAGCCCTAAAAGTATTTTAGTAAATTTTTAGTTTGGCACGAAAATTGATTTATGTTTTTTGACTACAATAAATTTATATTTTAGTTTTGTTTAGGTTAGAATTAGTTGATTCAAAACCCCGGGTGAGGACCTGGGGTTTTTTGCGTTCCATTTAAAAAGGCTACTTTTGCAACTTCCTAAAAAGCCACTAGGCCATATTAAACAAACCTCTCTTGAATAAATTCATCCATCTTTTCGATTTTTCCCAAAAAGTAAATTATAAAACAGAAGTACTCTCCGGACTTACAGTGGCCTTAGCTTTGGTGCCAGAAGCAATAGCTTTTGCGCTAATCGCGGGACTTTCACCATTAACGGGACTTTACGCTGCTTTTGTGATGGGTTTTGTCACGTCTATTTTTGGTGGCCGTCCAGGAATGATATCTGGCGCTACTGGAGCAGTTGCCGTGGTGATTGTTTCTCTTGCAAAGGAATATGGAGTTGAATATGTTTTTGCTACGGTTATTTTAGCCGGTATGATGCAATCTCTGGCGGGTTTTCTTAAATTGGGTAAACTGATGCGCTTGGTGCCGCATCCTGTGATATTTGGATTCGTAAACGGCTTGGCCATAATTATTTTCATGTCTCAAATGACCCAGTTTAAAGATGCAAATGGTGATTGGCTCACTGGACAATCACTTTATATACTACTGGGATTAGTAGCCCTAACCATCTTAATGATTTGGGGATTACCCAAACTCAGCAAAGCTATTCCTGCTTCTTTGGTGGCTATCTTAACTGTTTTTGGCATTGTTTTTTTCTTGGATATAGACACCAGAACCATCGGAGATATTGCCTCTATAAAAGGAGGGTTCCCCCCGTTTCACATTCCTGAAATTCCATGGACTTTGGAAACGCTAAGTATTATTTTCCCTTTTGCAGCTATTGTGGCTGGAGTAGGTCTTATAGAGAGTTTACTCACCTTGAATATTGTAGACGAAATTACAGAAACAAGGGGTAGTGGAAATAAAGAAGCTGTAGCTCAGGGTGCGGCCAATATCTTATCTGGATTGTTTTCGGGCATGGGTGGTTGTGCCATGATAGGACAGAGTCTAATAAACACGTCTAACGGAGCAAGGGCCAGACTTTCAGGAATTGTTGCCTCGGTAATGCTTTTGGTTTTCATCATGTTTGGTGCAAGTTTAATTGAAAAAATGCCCATGGCAGCCCTTACGGGACTGATGATTATGGTCTCGGTAGGTACTTTTGAGTGGGCCAGTTTAAAAACCTTCAATAAAATGCCCAAATCAGATGTATTGGTGATGGTTTTAGTCACCTTAGTCACTATTTTCCTCCACAATCTAGCCTTGGCTGTTCTGGTGGGTGTGGTCATTTCTGCACTGGTTTTTTCATGGGATAACGCCAAGAGAATTAGGGCTAGAAAAACAGTAGACGCACAAGGGGTGAAGCATTATGAAATATATGGGCCACTTTTCTTTGGCTCTATTACAGCCTTTAATGAGAAATTTGACGTCCTAAACGACCCCCAAGAAGTGATCATTGATTTTAAAGAGAGCAGGGTGGTAGATATGTCTGCCATAGAAGCGCTCAATAAAATCACAGAGCGTTATTTAAAATTAGGCAAGAAGGTACATTTAAAACACCTCAGTTCAGATTGTAAGGCCTTGCTTCGCAACGCCGATGCCTTAATTGAGGTTAACGTCCTAGAAGATCCTACCTATAAGGTAGCTGTAGATGTTTAGATCTGTTCGCCAATCAAATAAAAAATTAAGGGGCGGCCAATGTCCGCCCCTTAATTTTTAAAGCACCGCTGTTTTGAATCTACAGTGACCTAATATATTCTAAAAGTGCCCTAGCGTCATTTTGGTTTACATTCTGGTTGAGCATAATAGCATTGTTGTATTCTTTTAATAAGGCTTTTGCTATAGGGTCTTTTTTAATCATCTCCGTAGGGTTAATGATCATATTCATGATCCATTCAGGACTTCTTCTCTCTAAAGCACCTGCTAAGGCTGGACCGATCATTCTTTGATTGGGCATATGGCATGCAGTACACTTCACTTCGAAAATTTCTTGTCCTAGAGACACCATGTCTGCGTCTAATCTATCTGATAGTGACACTGTCTTTACAGGGCCAATCCCTTTGTTGTTTAAGTCTACAGGAACTTCTACTTTTGTTTTTTTAAGGGTAGTTTCCTTTTTAGTTCTGTTCATCTGAAAACCACTCTCTTCTTTTTTCTTGCTTTCACCACAGCTGTTTAAGATAAATACAGCAGACAATGCAAATAATACTTTTTTCATAATATAGGGTATTGGCTTTGAGGTGTCCCCAAGCCGGGACATTAATAAATAAAAAGCGAATATAGTAAAAAAGCCCTTTTTTTATCGGTCAAAAAGGGCTCAAATTTGTTAAATGTTGTGATTTTTTACTGAAATTTTTCTAGTATGCTAGCCTGAGATTTAAGTGCGGCTATAAATTCACTTCTCAATCTTTCCACAAGTGCTTTTACAGGAATACTGTCTTTAATTGTGGTGACGCCTTGTCCTGCAGACCAAATGGTTTTCCAGGCTTTAGCTTCTGTATCCATTTCTTTTCCAAAATCTATCTTGACATCTTTTTTAAGGTCTTCTGCCGTAATTCCAGCAGCTTGTAAGCTCGCCGCCAAAAAGTTCGCGTGAACTCCGGAAATAGCTGCGGTGTAAACCACATCATTTGCCCCAGCGTCTACAATCATTTTTTTGTATGCTTCAGGGGCAATACTCTCATCAGTATTGATAAATCTTGTACCCATATAAGCCAAGTCTGCGCCCATTTGTAGGGCAGTAGCAACGTCTTTGCCCGTGCTAATACAGCCTGAGAGTAAGATGGTCTTATCGAATATGCTTTTTACTTCTGCCACAAGGCTCATAGGGTTTAAAGAACCTCCATGGCCTCCAGCACCTGCAGCGACTAAAATTAGACCGTCTACACCAGCTTCAGCAGCTTTTTCAGCATGCCTCTTTTTAATAATATCGTGAAACACCAAACCCCCATAAGAATGAATAGCGTCTACTACCATAGACACCGCCCCAAGAGAAGTAATCACTAAAGGGACCTTGTGTTTCATACACAATTTCACATCTGCTTCTAATCTAGGATTGGTAGGGTGAACAATTAAATTCACACCAAAAGGCGCCGCCTTTTGGCCGGTTTCTTTTTCAAATGCCGCTAAGGCCTCTTTTATCTCAATCAACCATGCTTCAAAACCTTCACTGGTTCTTTGGTTTAACGCTGGAAAGGTGCCTACAATTCCGTTTTTACAACATTCAATGACCATGTTTGGATTTGAAATTAAAAACATAGGCGCTGCTACAACAGGCAGATTTAGGTCATGGATAAAAGGCGCTTTTTTTGACATAAGGTACTTTTAGGGAGTTCAAAAAATAATAATACTTTTGCGGTTATTATGCATGCATAACAAACACACTATAAATGTACACAAAATCATTTGATATTCGCTGGAGTGACTTAGACGCCAATAGACATTTGGCCAACGCTTCTTATTTAAATTTTATGAGTCATACCCGAATGGGTTTCTTAATGGAATGTGGTTTTAATCAAGAAAGCATGGCGCAATACCAACTTGGCCCTGTGGTGTTTTACGAGCATATATATTATTTCAAAGAGGCTTTTGCTGGAAAACCCATTCAAGTATCCCTAGAATTAAAAGGACTTAGTAAAGACGGAATGTTCTTTGAATTTCACCATAATTTTTACGATCACAAGGGGAAAAACTTTGCACACTGCGAAATGATGGGTGCTTGGATAGACATGAAATCTAGGGTATTGGCACCATTGCCAGAAGTTTTTTTAAATGCTTTTACAGGGATTGAAAAGGCAGATGGTTTTAAGGTTCTCACCAAGGAAGACACTAGAAAATTTGCAAAAAAGCCGGTAGATAAGACCGTCTAATTGTGTTATTTTAAAGGGTTGTTTTAAATAGTTTTCCCTCCACTAGACTTAGAAGCCTGTTTTGAGGTAGCCAAATAGACCCCTACTAAAACGGCCAAAGTACCCGCTAATTTCACGGGACTCAGTTGGTCTTTTCCGCTGAGCACGGCATAGATAATTCCTATGAGCGGCTGTAAATAAACAAATGCACCCACAGAAGACGCTTTAAGGGTGGTGAGCGCGAAAGCATTAAATAAATAGGTAAGAAAAGTAGTTCCAACAATCACAAATCCAATAGCTGCCCAAATTTCCAAAGGCATTTCTCCCCATTGAATTTGATTAAACTCTACTATAGTGATAGGGAAATTTATGACAAAGGCCATTCCAAACAACCATTTCATTAGGGTGATAGGATGGTATTTTTTAATCAGTGACTTAACCACTATTAAGTAAGCGCCATAAGAGGTGGCATTAAGCACAAATAGTATATTTCCTACAAAAATATTTGGGGCGTCTTGTCTTATTTCATGACCAAATAAAATGAGGCCCAGCGCCCCTAAGAATCCTAAGCCAATCCCAAGTATTTTTCGCAATCCAATTTTTTCCTTTAAAAATAGGGCAGACAGCAACACGACAATGATGGGTGTAATGGTTACTAAAACGGCACTATTGATAGGGGTGGAAAGCGAAAGCCCTTTAAAAAAAGAAAGCATATTAATCACCATGCCTAGTAATGTAGCCGCCAAAAGTATTTTCCAGTCTTTTCGTTGGATCTTTTCTTTAGGCGTAAAGAGAGAGAGGGTCCAAAATAAAACGGCTGCACCACCTACCCGGAGCATAATAAAACCAAAAGCCCCTACATAGTCCGGCATAGCTCCTTTAGCAATCGTATGGTTTAAACCATATATAGTGGTGGCGCCAAATGCTGCTAGTAAAGCCAGGGCTCTTTTGGTTAAGAGTGCTTTCAATATTAAGATTTTAAAGCCACATCTGCAGCGGCAATGGTGTCTTTTTTATAGCCCACAAAAACAGCACCTTCTACCCGTATCACAGGTCTTTTTAAAAAGGTATAGTGGGATAAAATATACGACTTATAGTCCTGTTCGCTGAGGTCTTTATTGGCCAATCCTTCTGAGGTATACAAACGGGAGCGCCTGTTGAAGAGCGATTCGTAAGAGCCTGTAATTGTAGCGAGCTCGTCCAGTTCTTTTTCAGAGATGTGGGTTTGTTTTAGGTCTTGCAGAGTGACATCGGTCAGGGGCCCAAAAGCATCAATGATTTTTTTACAAGTGTTGCAAGTGCTTAAATGGTAGATGTGTTTCATGGTGTGATAAATTAGATACAAAGAAACTTATTTTAAAGGAATTGTACTATTTTTAGAAAAAATCAATTCATGGAGACTATTCTACAGATTACAGCTGCTACTCGTGAGCTATACATTAAATTTTTAAATGATATTTCTTTAGAAGATCTTGGGAAAATACCGACAGGTTTTAATAACAATATATGGTGGAATATTGCTCATGTAGCTGTAACCCAACAGCTTTTGGTGTACGGGCTTAGCGGCTTGGAACCCCATATGTCTAAGTCTTTTATTGACACTTATAGAAAGGGAACAGCCCCCGTAAATGCGCCAACTTTAGAAGATGTAGGCCTCTTAAAGGCTGCCTTGAAAGAGTTAATTGTCAGGACAAAAGAAGACTATCATAAAGGCCTTTTTTCTTCCTACACACCCTACTTAACTTCTGCTGGTGTGACCTTGAATAATGTCTCCGACGCTATGGCTTTTAACCTGGTGCATGAGGGCATTCACATAGGTTCCATTATAGCCCTTAAAAAGGCATTGAAAGGCTAAACCCTTTATTATAACGGCTTTAACTTTAGTAATATTTTTCCATACAGTAAGATTGCATTATTCTATAAAAAAACCGGTTTAAATTATGGAAATAACATAATTTTGCATCTATATTATTAATGGCGTAAATCGCCTTGCTATTAGATTTTAAATGGAAGCAAAAATTAATGCATTTATGGAAGAGGTCAAGACTAGAAATGGTCATGAACCTGAATTTATTCAAGCAGTTCAAGAAGTGGCTGAAACAGTCATTCCTTATATTGCCAAGCACGATATTTACAACGGGAAAAATATTTTACTCAGAATGGTTGAACCTGAAAGACTCATTTCTTTTAGAGTCGCTTGGGTAGATGATTCTGGAGAGATTCACGTAAACAGAGGCTATAGAATTCAAATGAATTCTGCTATTGGTCCTTATAAAGGAGGGCTTCGTTTTCACCCCTCAGTAAATGCCAGTATTTTAAAATTCTTGGCTTTCGAGCAGGTGTTTAAAAATTCTTTAACTACCCTTCCAATGGGAGGTGGTAAAGGGGGGTCTGACTTTGACCCTAAAGGAAAATCAGACGACGAAGTCATGCGTTTTTGCCATGCTTTTATGTTGGAGCTCAACCGTCATATTGGTCCAAATACAGATGTACCTGCTGGAGATATTGGTGTTGGTGCTAGAGAAATTGGTTTCTTGTTTGGTATGTATAAAAAGATACGCAACGAGTTTACAGGGGTGCTTACAGGTAAAGGACGCTCTTGGGGAGGGTCATTAATTAGGCCTGAGGCAACAGGTTATGGAACAGTGTATTTTGCACAGAGCATGTTACAGACTAGCGGCAATGATTTTTCAGGAAAAAAAGTGGTTATTTCTGGTTCAGGAAATGTGGCGCAATACGCTGCAGAGAAAGCCATTCAATTAGGGGCTACTGTCCTGACTTTGTCGGATTCTAAAGGATTTATTCACGACCCAGAGGGAATAGATGCAGAAAAATTGGCTTTTGTAATGGACCTTAAAAACAACCAGAGGGCCAGAATTTCAGCTTATATTAATACCTATCCTAATGCTAGCTATCACGAAGGGGAGACACCCTGGGGTGTTGCCTGTGATATTGCGCTGCCATGTGCGACTCAAAATGAGTTGGATGGCCAGGATGCAGAAAAATTAATAGCCAACGGATGTCTTTGTGTTGCAGAGGGGGCTAATATGCCTTCTACTCCGGAAGCCATTCATGCTTTTCATGAGGCTAAAATTTTATTTGCCCCAGGAAAGGCATCTAACGCTGGCGGTGTAGCTACTTCTGGATTAGAAATGTCTCAGAATTCATTGAGAATTAGCTGGACTAGAGAAGAGGTAGATGAGCGCTTAAAAGCCATTATGTCGGACATTCACGATTCTTGTATTGCCTATGGAAAAGAAGCAGACGGCTATTGTAATTATGTAAAAGGAGCCAATATTGCTGGATTTGTTAAGGTAGCAGACGCTATGTTGGCGCAGGGCGTGATTTAAAACTGTTTTTTCAATTAATATTAAAGCCTTTTCTCTTGTTAGAGAAAAGGCTTTTTTTATTTTTACATCCATGCGGCAAACCACTAAAGCGATTGTTTTAAAAACGATTAAGTATGGAGACAACAGCTTAATTGTTAAGTTGTATACGGCGTCTAGTGGCTTAAAGTCCTATATGCTCAACGGAGTATTGAGCAGGAAAAAAGGAAAGTTCAACAAGGCCCATTTTTTGCCTTTAAGTCAATTAGAAATTGTTGCCCAACACAGGGATAAGGGTAATTTAGAAAGATTAATTGAAGCCAAATTGTCTTATCCCTATCAGAGCGCACATACCCATATGGCCAAAAATGCCATTGTACTATTTTTATCTGAGTTTTTATCCAATGCCATTCAAGAAGAAACAGAGAATAAGGAATTGTTTTCATTTATTGAAACGGCTTTACAATGGCTAGATAATGAAGATCAAATAGCCAATTTTCACCTATTTTTTCTCGTAGAAATCAGCAAGTATTTTGGATTTTATCCTTCTGATAATCATATGGATAGCCCATATTTTGATCTAGTAGAAGGAGACTTTTGTTCCCATGCAGGCTTGAATCCCCATATGGGCGAACCTGAAATTTCTTTTTTTAAATCTATATTAGGCATAAATTTTGATAAGTTAAATGATATTAAAATGTCTCAAAAAAGTAGGCGAGAACTTATATCGCATTTAATGGTTTATTACCAGCACCATTTAGATGGATTTAAAACACCAAAATCAATACACATACTCAATGAAGTATTTTCTTAGACTAATATATGTGACAGTCATTGGGTGCCTTCCTTTATTTTCAATAGCGCAAGAAGTCTTTGTGTATGACGCAGATACAAAAGAACCTCTGGCAGGTGTATTGGTGTACAACAAAGATCAATCCATACGTTTTCTTACAGCGCTAGACGGGCGTTGTGTATTAAATGGGTATTCCGCAAAAGAGACCTTATATATTAACCATTCCTCATATATTGAATATAGAACCAATGTAAAACAGTGGGTGCAAAGGGGCCGTGTGGTTTATTTGCAGCGCAATGCTTTCGAGTTAGATGAGGTGGTGATGTCTGTGTCTAAATGGGAACAGCAGCGAAAAGATGTACCACAGAAGATTGTTGGTATAAATGCACAAAGCATTGCATTTAACCAGCCCCAAACGGCGGCAGACATGCTCCAGCAAACAGGCAAAGTCTACGTCCAGAAAAGTCAATTAGGCGGAGGAAGCCCTATGATCAGGGGTTTTGCAGCAAACAGACTGTTGCTTTCTGTAGACGGGGTGAGAATGAACAATGCTATTTTTAGAGGAGGAAATTTACAAAATAGTATTGCTGTAGATCCCTTTAGTATAAAAAACACGGAGGTGATTTTTGGCTCTGGATCTGTTATTTATGGTAGTGACGCCATAGGTGGTGTGGTGCATTATTATACAAAGGAACCACAATTGAGCAAAAATGAGACTACAACATACTCCGGAAATGCCCAATATAGGTATTCGAGTGCCAACCAAGAGCGGACAGCCCATCTAGACCTTAGTGTAGGAACAGAAAAGTGGGGTTTTTTAAGCAGTATAACGCACAGTAATTTTGAAGATTTACAAATGGGTAAAAACGGCCCAGAGGCATACTTGAGACCTCAATTTGTATTACAAGGTGGCGGAGCAGACCTACTGGTAGACAATCCCAATCCAAGGCTTCAAAATCCCACAGGTTACAATCAGATAAACAGTTTGCAGAAAGTACGGTATAAAGCAGACGAAAACCTTGAATTCCAGTTGGGCGTTTACTTTTCTGAGACCTCTCATTTCGCCAGATACGACCGTCTCACAAGACCAGACAATGCAGGTACTGGACTACGCTCCGCAGTTTGGGATTACGGCCCACAAAAATGGTTTATGACCAATTTTAATATCTCTCATGCCCCCTTAAATACATTTTATGAGGGACTTAAATTTACAGCGGCATACCAGCGCTTTAATGAAAGCCGCTTTGACAGAGACTTTGGAGCGGTTTCTCTTTTCGGTACTGAGGAAAAAGTAGACGCAATATCATTTAACCTTGACATAGAACACAAAAAGACAGGCGCCTTTAGGTTATTTTATGGGGCTGAATATGTAGGGAATAAAGTGTACTCAAAGGGATCTGAAAACATAGTGAGCAGCAACATGATTTTACCAGCTGCTTCTAGGTATCCAGATAATGCGCTGTGGCGTTCCGCTGCATTGTATTTAAACAGCACTTTTGAGGCTTCTGAAAATTTTAAATTTTTAGGTGGTATTCGCTATACTCATGTTTGGGTAAATGCCTCTTTTGACAATGAATTTTATGATTTCCCTTTTGAAAAGGCAGACCTAAATACAGCTGCTTTAACAGGAAGCTTAGGTTGGAGTTGGTTTGTGGCGGAAGATTTTCAAGTGAGTTGGAATGCTACTACAGGATTTAGGGCCCCTAATATTGACGACATTGGAAAGGTTTTTGATTCAGAACCAGGGTCTGTTGTAGTGCCAAATCCAGCTTTGAAACCAGAATATGCATATGGAACAGAAATAGGCCTAAAAAAGAATTTTTCAGATAAAGTAGTTTGGAGACTTGCAGGGTATTACACCCATCTAAAAGACGCCTTAGTGCGAAGAAATTTTGCCTTAAACGGTCAGTCTCAAATAGTATATCAGGGTGTTTTAAGTCAGGTTCAAGCGGTTCAAAACGCTGCAAATGCCTATGTATACGGTTGGGAAATAGGGGCAGATTTTATGCTGAGTCCCTACTTGTCATTTGCGGCAAATTACAGTTATATTAAAGGCACAGAGGAAGAAGACAATGGGGCGCTATCTCCAGGCAGGCATGTGGCACCTTCTTTTGGAGACCTACAGCTGCTTTATAAAAATTCCAGGTTTAAAGCAAGTATATTGCTCAATTTTAATAGAGAAATAAGTGCAGATCAGCTGGCTGTATCAGAACAATCAAAAAGCTATATGTATGCTTTAGACCGCTTTGGGAATCCATACAGCCCCTCATGGCACAGCCTTAATTTCAGGTCCCAATACACCTTGACCAATGCCGTTACAACTTTTTTGGCTTGGGAGAATATCACCAATCAGTTGTACAGGACGTATGCTTCTGGCTTAAGTGCTCCAGGGAGCAACCTTATTCTGGGCGCTAGTTACCAATTTTAAAGGGTTTGTATTATTTTTTAAGGGCCAGTATCTACCGCATTTTTAACATCCCTTTAAAATGAGGATGGTTTCGTTCTAATTGCTTAATTTTGCCCCTTTCATACCGCATACAAGACCTTAATACTATGAAGTTTGCAGAATATAAAGGATTAGATTTGCCTGGTATTTCCAAAGCTGTTTTACAGGAATGGAAAGACAAAGAGGTATTCCAAAAAAGCGTGGAGCAACGAGAAGGGCAACCTTCTTATGTGTTTTTTGAAGGGCCGCCGTCGGCCAACGGCATGCCTGGAATTCACCATGCAATGGCTAGAACGATCAAGGATATTTTTCCTAGATACAAGACCATGAAGGGTTTTCAGGTAAAGCGGAAAGCAGGTTGGGACACCCACGGTTTGCCTATTGAATTGGGTGTAGAAAAAGCCTTGGGAATTACCAAAGAAGACATTGGCACTAAGATATCTGTAGAAGATTATAACAAAGCTTGTAGAGCCGCTGTGATGCGCTACACCGATGTGTGGAACGACATGACAGATAAAATAGGCTATTGGGTAGATATGGAAAACCCTTATATTACCTATGAGCCAAAATACATGGAGTCTGTTTGGTGGTTGTTGAAAGAAATATACAAGAAAGGCCTAATCTATAAGGGATATACCATTCAACCTTATTCTCCTAAAGCTGGTACAGGATTGAGTTCACACGAGTTGAACCAGCCAGGCACCTATCAGGATGTGACAGATACCACAGTAACGGCACAGTTTAAAGCCATAGAAGAGACCCTACCAAAGGGCTTACAATCTTTAGACGCACCTTTATATTTCTTGGCATGGACCACTACCCCTTGGACCCTTCCGAGCAACACTGCTTTAACCGTAGGCCCTAAAATTGACTATGTTTTGGTGCGTACTTTTAATCAGTACACCTTTGAACCTATGTATGTATTGCTCGCCAAATCATTGGTAGGAAAGCAATTTGCAGGAAAGTTTGTAGCAGTGGAAAGTAAAGAAGCCATTCAACAATACAACAAAGAAGACAAGAAAATACCTTATTTGGTTTTAGCGTCTTTTAAAGGGGCAGACCTTATCGGTGTCACATACGAACAACTCATGACTGGTGTATTGCCTTGTGATCATCCTGAAAACGCTTTTAGAGTGATTGGAGGAGATTTTGTGACCACAGAAGATGGAACCGGTATTGTGCATACGGCCCCCACTTTTGGTGCAGACGACGCCTTGGTAGCCAAACAAGCTAGCCCAGAAATCCCGCCAATGTTGGTTTTAGATTCAGCGGGCAACAAAGTGCCTCTAGTAGACCTACAAGGAAAGTTTAGACCTGAAGTTGCGGGCTTAGGAGGTAAGTATGTTAAAAATGAGTACTATCCGGAGGGAGAAGCGCCAGAACGTTCTGCAGATGTAGAAATTGCCATTAGACTCAAGGAGGAAAACAGGGCTTTTAAAGTAGAAAAATATGTGCATTCCTATCCAAATTGCTGGAGAACAGACAAGCCTATTTTATATTACCCCTTAGACTCTTGGTTTATTAAAATGACTGAAGTAAAGGATAAAATGGTGTCTTTGAACCAGGAAATTAACTGGAAGCCAAAAGCCACCGGTGAAGGTAGGTTTGGAAACTGGTTGGCCAACGCCAATGACTGGAACCTTTCTAGATCTAGATATTGGGGAATTCCATTGCCTATTTGGAGAACGGCAGACGGCAAAGAAGAAATCATGATTGGTTCTGTAGCAGAACTTAAAGAAGCCATGAAAGCTTCTGTTGCTGCTGGACTTATGTCTAAAGATATTTTTGAAGACTTTAAAGTAGGAGACTATTCAGCGGAGAATTACGCCACAATAGACCTTCATAAAAACATTGTAGACCAGGTGGTTTTAGTATCCAGCACTGGGGAACCAATGCACAGAGAATCAGACCTTATAGATGTCTGGTTTGACTCTGGATCTATGCCTTATGCCCAGTGGCACTACCCATTTGAGAACAAAGAACTCATAGATGAGAACAAGGCCTTCCCTGCAGATTTCATTGCAGAAGGCGTAGACCAAACAAGGGGGTGGTTTTACACCCTTCACGCTATTGCGACCATGGTTTTTGACAGGCCAGCCTATAAAAATGTAGTCTCTAATGGGATGGTATTAGACAAGGACGGAAAGAAAATGTCTAAGCGCCTTGGCAATGCGATTGATCCTTTTGAAACTATTGCGGCCCATGGGGCCGACGCCACGCGTTGGTATATGATCGCCAATGCAAATCCATGGGACAACCTAAAGTTTGACACAGAAGGGATTGTAGAGGTAAAGCGTAAGTTTTTTGGCACCCTGTACAATACCTATTCTTTCTTTAGTTTGTATGCCAACTTAGATCATTTTGACAACAGTGCTCCTCAGATTCCATTAGCAGACAGGCCAGAAATTGACCGTTGGGTGCTTTCCGAACTCAATAGTTTAATCATCAGGGTAGAAGCGGCCTATGAAACCTATGAGCCCACAAAAGCAGCGAGAGCCATCTCAGATTTTGTGCAAGAAAATTTAAGCAACTGGTATGTTCGTTTGTGTAGAAGGCGTTTTTGGAAAGGAGAATACGGACCAGATAAAATAGCCGCTTACCAAACATTGTATGAATGTCTCTTGGTGGTTTCTAAATTATCTGCACCTATTGCTCCATTTTTCATGGACAGACTTTATCTAGATTTGGCTGGCGTGTGTGACCCTAATGTAAAAGAAAGTGTTCATTTAGCGCAATTTCCAGAGGCCAATAGCGCTGTTATTGATTCAGATTTAGAGCGCAAAATGCAATTGGCTCAGCAAACTTGTTCGCTAGTTTTGTCTATTAGACAAAAAGAAAAAATTAAAGTAAGACAGCCCCTTCAGAAAATTATGGTGCCTGTTTCTGCCCTAGTAAAAGCAATAGATTTAAAAGCAGTTGCTTCACTTATTTTATCTGAAGTAAATGTAAAAGAATTAGAAATTTTGGCGGATTCTTCAGATATCTTGGTCAAACAGATCAAGCCTAATTTTAAGACTTTAGGTCCTAAATTTGGTCCTAAAATGAAAGCGGTTGCTACAGCGATACAATCCTTAACATCAAAAGATATTAACCAAATGGAGCTAAATGGCGCTATTGAGTTGCTTGTAGATGGGGATAAAATAGCTTTGGAGTTGTCTGATGTGGAGATCAGTTCTCAGGATATTGAAGGATGGTTGGTAGCTTCTTCAGGCGCATTAACAGTGGCTTTAGATGCTACAATTAGCCCTGAACTAAAAGCAGAAGGAATAGCGAGAGAGCTGGTCAATAGGATTCAAAACTTAAGAAAAGACAGTGGCTTTGAAGTCACGGACAAAATTGTTATTAAATTTCTAAAAGATCCCTTTATAGATTCGGCTTTATTAGATAATTTAGAATATATTAAAACAGAAACATTGGCGACAGAAATATTGGTAGAAACAACTCTAAACGATGGACTTCCAATTGAATTTGATGAGGTACGCTCAGTGTTATTTATTGAAAAACAAAACTAATATGGAAACAGATTTAAAAAACAGATATTCAGATAAAGATTTGGCAGAATTCAAGGTCCTTATCTCTGAGAAAATAGAGGTGGCTAAGTCTCATCTTGAACTTTTAAAGAGTTCATATATGAATGATGGAAACAATGGTACAGATGACACCTCTCCAACTTTCAAGGCTTTTGAAGAAGGCTCTGAGACCATGAGCAAAGAAGCTAATACCCAATTGGCTATTCGTCAAGAGAAATTTATCAGGGATTTAAAAAATGCCTTGCTTAGAATTGAGAATAAGACCTATGGCATATGCAGGGTAACGGGTAAATTAATCAACAAAGAAAGATTAAAGCTAGTCCCTCACGCGACCCTAAGTATTGAAGCTAAGAACATGCAAAAGTAGTCGTTATTGAAGGTTATATACACAGCGATACTTCTGGTGTTAGCCCTTCATTTATCCTGGTCTCAAAAGATATTATCTAAAGTTTTAGAAGACCCTTCTCTCACCCAAATCCATGTATTGGCCCAAGAAGTCAATACCTTACATTTAAAACCATCTTCCTCCAAGGAACTTCTTGTTTCAGCACGTTTAAATGGAGAGTACAGTCTCCATCAGATGATCGTGTTTACTAGAAAAGGAAATACCTTATTTATTGAACCAGACCTTTCAGCAACTTTTGAACTTCCCAATGACAAACTCAGTGCCCACAAAATATGGTCGGTTGATTTGGCTATTGAAATACCAACATATCTAGAAGTCTATATAGATGGAGGAAATACCCAAATAAATGCTGAGGGTATTTTTGAGAAACTTCAGATCCAACTCAATGACGGATTGTGTGTTTTAAAAGAAGTAGGGAATCAAGTGCGGGTAAATACCATTAGAGCGCCTATTATTTTAAAGCAAAAAAAAGCCATTGTAAATGCTGAAACAACCTATGGAACGCTAATTTTACCCAGTGTTCCAAAGGGGCTTTCAGAGATTGTATTGCGGTCCATACACGGAGACATTAAAGTGGTTCCTCTAGACTAGTTTCATTTTAATAATAATGTTTATTTTAGCCACCTAAGTACCTATTATGTTTAAAAAGCCTTTTTTACTCGCCTATTTTTTATTGATTCTGGACCAATGTGTAAAAATTTATATTAAAACACACTTTTTTTTAGGAGAATCAGTAGAGGTCTTTTCTGGTTTTCAAATTTTATTTATCGAAAACGAGGGCGCTGCTTGGGGGGCCAAACTCAGTGATATTTTACCCATTTCAGATGTAAGTGGAAAAATTGCCCTCACCGTTTTTAGACTGTTTGCTATTGTGGGGATTGGTGCGTGGTTTGTAAGTTCTGTTAAAAAAGGTCTGCCACTTTTTTTGCAAATGGCCCAAGCTTTGATTTTCGCAGGGGCATTGGGTAATATTATTGATTCTGTTTTTTATGGGGTACTATTCAATGACAGTATGTACCAAGTAGCGACCCTATTTTCTGATCAGCCCTACGGCAGCTTACTACAAGGTAAGGTGGTAGACATGCTCTATTTCCCGCTCATAGATACTACATGGCCAGAATGGGTGCCAGTTTTAGGAGGAAATTCATTAAGATTTTTTGAGCCAGTTTTTAATATTGCAGACACGGCTATTAGTACTGGAGTAGGTCTTTTATTGGTTTTTAACAAAAAAGCTTTTCCACAGGGATAGGTGTTTTGCGAATTTTCAAAGTCGCTAAATTCTCCTTCTTTTCTGCATCATTGGTCAGAATTAGATCTGAGCTGTATCATAAGACTCCGAATTGTTTATTTAAATTCGTATACCTTAACTGGTGTTACACAGTAATCTAATGGAATATCTGTGGCGTCTAAGCCCTCAATTTTTTCTTCAGGTTCAAATAGCGATAAGCCTATTTTTAGGGTATTTGGTTTGCATTTAGATAAAAAACGATCGTAGAATCCTTTTCCGTATCCGACTCTGTGCCCTTTTTTATCATATGCCAATAAAGGAATAAAGACTACTTCTATTTCTGAAGGGGGAACAGTCAATCCATTTTGAGGCTCTGGAATCCCCCAATGGTTTGTTTTTATTTTGGTATTGTCTGTCAGTAGTATATGCACTATTTCAGTATCGTTTTGTATTCTTGGCAAACAGACTTCTTTATCTCTTCCATGCAGTAATGTGAGGATGAATTCGGTATCTATTTCTTTTTTGGAAACAATACTCAGGAATAGGCTGTAATAGGAGGCATCCCATATAGGACAGTTTAATAATTGATTCCCTATAGCGGCACTTAATGTAGCAATTTCTTCTGTTTGGAGCTTTTTTCTTTTTTCAAGGCAAGCACTTCTAAGGGCTATTTTATTCATAAATTGGGCATTTTAAGCTTATAAAAATACAGATAAAATAAAGGACCAATAATAATTTCTACTATACCTTTGTAAATCACCTATGGCGGCCAATAGCATTTCTATACAACTCAGTGTACTTCCGGAAACTCCGGGAGTGTACCAGTTTTATGATAGCTCAGATAAGATTTTATATATAGGAAAAGCCAAAAACCTTAAAAAAAGGGTCAGTTCATATTTTACATTAAAACACGAGATAGCCAAAACACGCTTATTGGTCAAGAAAATTGTACTGATCAAGCATATAGTGGTTCCCACAGAGTCAGACGCACTTTTATTAGAAAACAACCTGATTAAAAAATACCAGCCAAGGTATAATATATTATTAAAAGATGACAAGACCTTTCCTTGGATTTGTATTAAAAAAGAACGGTTTCCAAGGGTCTTTTTAACCCGTCAGTTAATTAAAGATGGTTCAGAATATTTTGGGCCTTATACCAATAAGAGAATGGTGAAGGTTTTGCTGGAGCTCATTAAAGGGCTTTATCCTTTGAGAACCTGCAATTATGACCTCTCTTTTGAAAAAATTCAAGAAGGCAGGTATAAAAGTTGTTTGGAGTATCATTTAGGGAATTGCCATGCACCTTGTGAGAATTTACAATCAGAGGCCTCATATGCTAAAGATATAGAAGCCATTAGACATATATTAAAGGGCAATTTAGCTGCAGCAATGAAGCATTTTAAAATAGAAATGGATCGTTACGCCGCTGAGGAAGCTTTTGAAATGGCCCACAAAGTAAAAGAAAAGCTGGCCGTATTGGCTGGTTACCAATCTAAGTCCACAATAGTAAATCCTAAAATAAACAATGTAGATGTGTTTACTGTTATTTCAGACCAAACCCATGCCTATGTGAATTTTCTTGAACTTTCTCATGGCGCCATTATTCGGTCTCACACCCTGGAAATTAAAAAGCAGCTGGAGGAGACAGATGCACAAATTTTAGAATTGGCTATTGTGTCCTTAAGGGAGCGTTTTAAATCTATTTCTAAAGAGGTGATCATCCCATTTAAAGTATTAATGCCAGAAGGAATAAAGGCTACTATACCTGTTTTAGGAGACAAACAAAAATTGTTAGCGTTGTCTGAGCGCAATGCCCGTTTTTATAGACAGGATAAATTGAGTCAAATGCGCATTGTAGATCCTGAACGTCATTCTAAGCGTATTTTGGCTCAAATTAAAGAAGATTTAAGGCTTTCTTCGCTTCCAGTGCATATTGAATGCTTTGACAACTCTAATATTCAAGGGTCTAATCCGGTGGCTGCTTGTGTGGTGTTTACCAATGCCAAGCCCAATAAAAAAATGTACCGACATTTTCATATTAAGACCGTAGAAGGACCTGATGATTTTGCCTCTATGGAAGAAGTGGTTTACAGGCGCTATAAAAGGCTCAAAGAAGAAGGCAGCTCATTACCACAACTTATTGTAATTGATGGAGGTAAAGGGCAATTATCTGCTGCTTTAAAAGCCCTTGATCAATTAGGCTTAAGAGGGAAAATTGCTATAGTGGGTATTGCAAAGCGTTTGGAGGAAATTTATTTCCCTGAAGATCCTATTCCCTTGTATTTAGATAAGAAATCCGAGTCTCTAAAAGTAATCCAACAATTGAGAAATGAAGCCCACAGATTTGGGATTACTTTTCATAGAAATTTGAGAAGTAAAGGTGCTATAGTTTCAGAATTGGACGGAATTAAGGGAATAGGAGAAAAAACAGCGACACAATTATTAAGGCATTTTAAAACAGTCGCTAAGATAAAAGAAGCTAACTTAGATGCTTTAATTACTCAAGTAGGTCCAGCAAAAGCCAGCATATTGTATGAGCATTTTCATTAAATATCCTTATTTTTTATTCCTGCGTTTTTTCCTTTTCACCCTATTAATAGCTAGTGTATTCAACCTTCGAGCTCAAACAGCATCAATCAATGAGATTTCGAAAGCATTCGCGACAAGGGATTCAACCGCCTTACAATCAAGGGATAAGCCTTTAAAAGTAGGTTTGGTCTTAAGTGGTGGAGGTGCGAAGGGATTGGCACACATAGGCGCGCTTAAAGTGATTGAGGCCTCCGGTGTTCAAATAGACTATATAGCAGGAACGAGTATGGGGGCTATAGTAGGCGCCTTATACGCCGCTGGATATAGGGCAGAAGAGCTGGATTCTATTTTTAGACAAATTAATTTTAACAGCCTTATTCAAGACGACTTTTCAAGGGAAAGTAAGACTTTTTATGAAAAGGAAGACGCAGAGCGCTATGCCATTAGTTTGCCTTTTGACGGGTATAAAATTTCTTTTCCACAAGCTATTTCTGGAGGACAGAAGGTATATAATGAATTGGTATCCCTATTATTTCATGTAAAAGACGTGAGAGATTTTAACCAATTGCCCATTCCCTTTTTTTGTATGGCAACAGATATAGAGAACGGTGTTGCCATTCGCTTAGATAATGGTTACCTTCCTGAGGCTATTATGGCTTCTGGCACCTTTCCTTCCCTCTTTGAACCTATGGAATTAGAGGGTAAGCTACTCATAGATGGCGGCGTGTTAAATAATTATCCCATAGAAGAACTAAAGTCCTTAGGGGCAAATTTCATTGTTGGTGTAGACGTTCAGCAGGATCTTTCCAAAAGAGGGTCTTTGGGATCTGCTACGGATATTTTGTTACAGATTAACAATTTCAGGACGGTAGAAGCAATGAAAAGTAAGTCTAATAAAACAGACCTATACATTAGACCAAATATGGCCCCTTATTCTATCATAGATTTTGACAAGGGAGCGGCAATTGTAGCAGAAGGAGCCAGAGCAGCTTTGCTTCAAGAGAACGCATTGCTGGAATTATCTAAAAACCAATTAAAAAAAACACCTTTAGATAAAACCTTTCAACGGAGAGATAGTAGGGCAGATACCCTGAAAATTAACTATATAGAGGTGAATGGGATAGTTAATTATTCGGATGATTATGTGAAAGGGAAACTGCGATTTAAGGAAGGTGACCAAATTTTATTCGAAGATTTAAAGCGTGGCATTAATAATTTAGCAGCAACAAATAATTTTAATACCATTCGGTATAAATTAATTGAAAAGGCCACTGGATTGGGTTTAATTTTAAACTTGAAAGAAAGTGACAACATGACCAATATTAGGTTTGGGGCCCATTATGATAAGTTGTATAAAAGCGCTGCTTTGATAAATATTACTCAAAAGAATTTATTGAGAAAAGACGACGTACTCTCCTTGGATTTTATTTTTGGAGACTACCTAAGGTACCAAATAGATTACTACGTAGACAAAGGGTTTAACTGGAGTTTTGGATTGAGAAGTAAGTTGAACGATTTTAATTTTGACATCCCTTATACCGTATTAGAAAATAATTTTAGGCTACCAGATGATCCTAATTTAAATACAGTGAATATGGACTTTACAGACTTTACTAATCAAATGTATCTCCAGACCGTGTATAAAAACGCTTTCTCCATTTCTTTGGGACTAGAGCATAAGTGGATTAAATTCAGTAGCGATACATTTTTACAAGAAAATACCCAAAGCAATAATAGTTCAGTGCTCACTTTAGAAAAAAGCCATTATGCGAGTGGTTATGGACAATTGAAGTTCGACACTTTAGATGATCTTTTCTTTCCCTCTAAAGGTTTATACTTGGAAGTAGATTTTCATACTTATTTTTTGTCTAGCAATTATAACGGGACATTTAATCCTTTTTCTATTTTTAGATCAAAGGCAATCGCAGCCGTAAATTTCGCTAAAAACTGGTCTTTTGTTTTGGCTCCAGAGGTGGGTATTAAGTCCGGAAGTTCGGGAACTAAATCCCTTGATTTTGCCCTTGGAGGCATGGGTGCTACTCAAACTAATAATTTCATTCCTTTTTTAGGCTATGATTTTATTGCCATTCCAGGGGATAGTTTTTTAAAGATGAAGGCTTCATTAGATTTTGAAATAGCCCCTAAGAATCATTTGATTGTAGCAGCAAACATTGCTAAAGTTACAGATGACATTTTAAGGCCTGGATCATTTAAAAGAGCCCCTTCTTATTTTGGCTATGGATTAGGCTATGGCTTTGAGTCTATTTTAGGTCCGGCACAACTCATGTATACTAAATCGCCATTAAACGGTCCAGGGGCGGTGTTTTTTACCCTAGGTTTTCCGTTTTAACGCTCTTAATTTCAGATATTTCCTATTATTTAAATAGTTTCAAATAGTGATTATTCTTAAGGAATTACTAAAAAATGCGCCCAATAGATAAATTACTGTTAAGACCTTAGTTAAAGTGGTTTAAAAAATTTGTAGCGGTCTATGTTTGTATTACCTTTGAAGTATAAAGGGGTGGTTCCCTTTAGAACTTTAAGTATTGGTTTTTCATCATTTAAAGTTTGGTTGGTTATTTAAGAAAAGCCCTGTTGTAAAACTGGGCTTTTTTTTGTTTGCTACTGACCGTAAGGACCTGGATAAATACAATGTTTCTAACCGATTAGCTTGATTAAAATACAAAATATGGTTAAATATCTGTGAAGGAGAATTTAAAGCCATTCCTTTTTTCTATTTTTACCCTAAATCTGGTTATGAAAAAAATCATTCTTCTGTGTCTATTTTTGGGTTTTTACGGGAGCCTAACTGCCCAAGATTCTTCTGTTGCTTATAAAGACGGGGAGTGGTTGAAGTTTAGACTTCATTATGGATTTTTAAATGCCAGTTACGCCACCTTGCATTTGACCAAAGCATCTTTGGAGAAAAAGCCTTTATTTCACGTTGTGGCCAAAGGAAAGACTACGGGGTGGGCCAGTATATTTTTTAAAGTAGACGATACTTACGAAAGCTTTTTTACACCCAAAGAAAATGAACCCATAAGGTTTATTAGAAAGGTGAGAGAAGGTGGTACTACCATGCATTTGGAAGTGGACTTTGATCATGAAAATGACAAAGCTTATATGCAAGATATCAAAAACGGAAAAGATTTTGAATTCGACACACAAAAGGGCATTCAGGATATTATTTCTGCCTTTTATTTTTTGCGCAATGAAATTAATCCAGCCAAATTAAAAGTAGGAGATTTTACCGTGATTAGTATGCTCTATGATGACGACGGTGTTTTCCCTTTTAAGCTGGAATATTTAGGAACAGAAGCACTCAAAACTAAATTCGGAAAAGTATCTTGTTTAAAGTTTAGGCCTTATGTTCAGTTTGGCAGGGTATTTAAAGCCCAAGAAAGTATTAGTCTTTGGATTTCGAATGATTTAAACAAAATCCCAATAAGAATAGAAGCAGATTTAGCTGTGGGTTCTATCAAAGCAGATTTAGAAGCGTACAATGGTTTAAAAAACCAATTTAAAATAAAAATGGACTAGTATATTTGCCGCATGAGATTAATTTACAAACCTGTTGTGTTAAGTGCTTTATTGTTATTCTCTTTACTAGTGAGTTGCAAGACGGATACTGTTGAAAAAGCGCTTAAAGAATCCGCTCCTAAAGACAGTATATTTTACGGTATTAACTTCAATCAATTTGAAGTGGTCAGAGACACCATAAAAAAGAATGAAACTTTTGGGCAAATTATGCTCAGGAATAATATTGGTTATTCTAAGATATATGGTATTTCTAAAGAATACAGGGAGGTTTTTGATGTGAGAAGATTGGGTATTGGAAGGCCCTACACCTTACTTAAGTCAAAGGACAGTCTACAGTCTACGCAATATTTCATCTATGAGCAAGACGCCATTCGTTATGCGGTGATTGATTTCACCAATGGCGTGAATGTGTACAAAGAAGAAAAACCCGTTAAGTATGTCACAAGAGAAGCCTCAGGCGTAATTACATCATCTTTGTCCGAGGCCATCTTAGATCAAGGAATTGACTATGAAGTAACCAATAATCTATCTGTTATTTACGCTTGGACCATTGATTTTTTTAGCCTTCAAAAAGGAGATAAGTTTAAGGTTGTTTATAAAGAAAAGTTTATAAACGACACTATTTACGCTGGTGCAGGACCTATAGAATCTGCTTATTTTGAACATAATGGGAAACCCTTTTACGCTTTTAGGCACATGCCGGATACGGTGAATAAAATAGTAGAGTACTTTGACGAAAATGGCAATAACCTCAGGAGGGCTTTTTTAAGAGCCCCAGTTAATTTTGCTAAAATTAGTTCTAGATACAATCTAAAAAGGAAAATTGCTTTTTACGGTAATAAGGTGCGCCCTCATAAAGGGACAGACTATAAAGCAGCAGTAGGCACAGAGATATTGGCTACCGCTAATGGAAGGGTAGTAGAGTCTACCAGAAGGGGAGGCAATGGTAAATACGTGAAGATTAAGCACAACAATGTATACAGTACCCAATACTTACACATGAAATCCCAGAAAGTAAAGAAGGGAGACTATGTAAAACAAGGAGACGTCATTGGATGGGTTGGAATGACAGGAAATACCTCAGGACCCCATGTGTGCTATAGGTTTTGGAAAAATGGCAGACAAGTAGATCCTTTAAGGGAAAAGCTTCCTGCAGCAGAACCATTGCCAAAAAGTATTTTAAACACTTACTTAGTAGAGATTGCTCCCAAAAAAGAGCAAATAGATAATATAAATTTTAGCAGTCAATCTTTAGACGCTATAGCGACCAATTAAATACTTATGTCATTATCCAGAATTAATCCAGCTCAGACAAAGGCTTGGACTGCATTACAAGACCATTTTAATCAAGACAACACTTCAGACATTAAAAGTCTGTTTGAATCAGAATCCAATAGGGCCAAAGATTTTAGCATTCAATGGAATAATTTCTATGTAGATTATTCTAAAAATGCCCTTTCTAAAAAGACCATGGATTTGCTTATTGACCTGTCTAAAGAAGTGGGTTTAAGTGAGGCTATAGCGCATTATTTTAATGGAACAGCTATTAATGAAACGGAATCTAGGGCGGTTCTTCACACAGCCCTTAGAGATAAAGATGCTACACCAATAAACGTTGATGGCGAAAACATTATTCCACAAATCCGTGAAGTTAAAGCGCAAATGAAAGCTTTTTCAAATGACATTATTAACGGCACAAAAAGAGGCTATACTGGTAAAGCCTTTACAGATGTTGTCAATATAGGGATTGGCGGATCTGATTTAGGTCCTGCCATGGTGGTAGAAGCCTTAAAATTTTATAAAAATCATTTAAAAGTTCATTTTGTAAGCAATGTAGATGGAGATCACGTGCAAGAAGTTATCAGGGAACTAAACCCAGAGACTACATTGTTTGTGGTGGTGTCTAAAACCTTTACCACACAAGAGACCCTTTCAAATGCCACTACCATAAAAAATTGGTTTTTGGAGACAGCTTCTCAGGAAGATGTGGCCAAGCATTTTGCAGCAGTGTCTACCAACACGCAAAAAATTTCAGACTTTGGTATAGTGCCCGCCCATGTATTTACCATGTGGGACTGGGTAGGGGGAAGGTTTTCTCTTTGGAGTGCCGTAGGTCTTTCAATAGCATTGGCTGTTGGGTATGATCATTTTGAAGCGATGTTAGACGGCGCTTTTGAAATGGACCAGCATTTTAAACACAGCCCTTTTAAGGAGAATATTCCTGTGGTTCTTTCTTTGATCAGTATTTGGTATGCCAATTTTCACAAAGCCGAGACACAAGCCATTATTCCTTACACCCAATATTTAAGTAGGTTTTCTGCTTACTTACAACAGGGCATAATGGAGAGCAATGGGAAGTGTTTTGATCGTTCTGGAAATAGGGTTTCTTATGAGACCGAAACGGTTATTTGGGGAGAACCGGGCACCAATTCCCAACATGCTTTTTTCCAGCTCATGCATCAGGGCACAAAATTAATTCCTGCAGATTTTATTGGTTTTAAGAAGTCCCTTCATGGAGACACAGACCACCACAATAAGCTTATGGCCAATTTCTTTGCACAAACAGAAGCCCTTTTAAGCGGTAAGACAAGGGCGAAAGTAGACCAAGAGTTTGCGGAGAAAGGGACAGATCCTGCTTTAGCCGAAAAGGTAGCTCCTTTTAAGGTGTTTGAAGGGAATAAGCCTACCAATACTTTATTAATAGACCAACTCACCCCTGAAACTTTAGGATCGCTAATTGCACTCTATGAGCACAAGATTTTTGTGCAGGGTGTAATTTGGAATATTTTTAGCTATGACCAATGGGGGGTAGAATTGGGAAAACAATTGGCCACCAATATTCTGTCAGACATAGTAGGGATCACTAAGGGGAAACACGATCCTAGCACACAACTATTGTTAAAAATATTTAACAGATAAATACCAGATAGTTACGTTTATAACTTCTAATAACTTTTCCTTGTTGCGTGGGAACCTTCCCAAAAGAATGTTAATTTTGGTAAAATTTTAACATTGTATTAATGTTGGAACATTAAATTATCCGCATTTTTGCACTGTTTTTAAAACTAAAACTAAAATTATACAACAATGAAAAAAATGTTTGTAATGATTGTAGCCCTATTGGTGTCTACAATTGCTTTCGCTCAAGGGACTATTAGTGGTTCCGTAACAGATGGCTCTACAGGAGATCCATTACCAGGTGCAAGTGTACTTGTTAAGGGAACTACCAATGGAGTAACTGCAGATTTTGACGGTAACTTTACCATTACCGCAAACTCAGGAGATGTATTGGTTATCTCTTATTTAGGGTTCCAAGCCCTAGAAGTTGCCGCAAGAAATGGCATGTCAATTGAGTTAGCAACTTCATCAACACAATTAGATGAAATTATAGTTTCATCAGGAGTGATAGACATTGCTAAAGTGAGAGAAACACCTATTGCAGTTTCTACTATTTCTGCAAGTGAAATTGCTTTAAAAACAGGGAACATGGAATTTCCTGAAATAATGAACAAGACGCCTGGAGTTTATGCTACCAAGCAAGGTGGTGGTTACGGAGATTCAAGAATTTCTTTAAGAGGTTTTGATCAAACAAATACCTCTTTCTTGATCAATGGACAACCAGTTAACGACATGGAAAATGGTAGATTATTTTGGTCTAACTGGCAAGGCCTTACAGATGTTACTTCGGGTATTCAGATTCAAAGAGGTCTTGGAGCTTCTAAGTTAGCGGTCCCTTCTGTTGGAGGTACTATCTCAATTTTCACTAAAGCTGCGGATAAAGCACAAGGTGGTTCAGTGGCTCAAATGGTAGGTAATGATGGGTATATTAAATCTACATTTAATTACAATACAGGAAAAAACGATAAAGGATGGGCTTCTTCATTCTTATTGTCTAAATGGCAGGGAGATGGTTACATCTATAATACTTCAGGTGCTGGATGGAATTATTTTTTTGCTGTTGGGTACAAGCCAGAAGGATCTAAACATGACTTAAATTTTTCTTTTTTAGGTGCTGGCCAATGGCACCACCAAAGAGACGTTTGGGTTTCTATTCGTGACTATCAAAACTTTGGTGAGAGCGGGATTGACAGAAGATGGAATACAAATGGAGGTACTTTGAACGGTAAGGAGTTTAACATGAGAAGAAACTTCTACAATAAGCCACTAGCAACATTTAACTGGGATTACCAAATCTCAGATAATATTAAATTAGCTACTTCTTTCTACGGATCTGCAGGTAGAGGTGGTGGAACAGGACCAAGAGGGAACAATTTCAGAAACGCTACAGCTGATATACTACCTTTCCAAAAGGATTTAACCGAACACTACCTAGAAGGTGGTAGAGGAACTCGTGACGCTAATGGATTTATTAACTATGACGCTATAGTAGCGCACAATAGATCTTCTGCTCAGCCATACACTGGAGACAATTCTAACTTTCAAGGACAATTATTAGGGTCTAACGGATTTAGAAATGATGGTGTAAGTAGAGAAGTATTAGTGAGAAGAGCCTCAATGAACTCTCATGACTGGGTAGGTGCTATTTCTAACTTAGAAATAAACAGCGGTAAATTTAAATACTCTATTGGTGTAGATGTTCGTTCTTATACTGGTTACCACTACAGAGTTATGAATGACCTAATGGGATTAGATGGTTACTATTCTACTGGAAACAGAAACAATCTAGGGAATATTGTAAATACAACAGTAGAGGCCAGCCCATTCAACAGCACAGGTCTTAAAAATGGAGCAAAAATAGATTACTTTAATATAGGTAATGTTGGTTGGCAAGGAGTTAATGGTCTTGTTGAATATGGTCAAGGAGGTGATTTAACAGCTGTAGTTCAATTTGGACTATCTAACCAATCATTTCAAAGAGAAGATTTATTTGATCAGCCACAAAACCCTATATCTGATACTAAAAACGTAGGTGGTGGTTACTTTAAAGGAGGTGCAAACTTAAACTTAAATGAGAAGTCTAATGTATTTTTTAATGCAGGACTAATTTCTAGACAGCCTCAGTTTGACGCAGTTTTTCCAAACTTTGGTAATTCAGTAAGCAAGGATCTTCAAAATGAAGAAATTAAGTCTGTTGAATTAGGATATGGTTATACTTCTAGCAAATTAGATTTAAATATAAATGTTTATTCAACTTCTTGGGGGAATCGTTTTGTTACACGTTCATTATCTAATCAGCAAGGACTTGACGGTACAGCGCAGTTTAGAAATGTAGATGTACAGCATAATGGATTTGAATTAGAAGGTAAATATAGGGCTTCTAATAATTTAACTTTCAGAGGAATGTTATCTATTGGTGACTGGAAATACACTAAAGATTTTGAAGCTGAGTTATTTGATGAAAACCAACAATCTATTGGTACTGGAACATTATATACAAATGGAGCCAAAGTTGGAGATGCGGCTCAGTTCACCTCTTATGCAGAAGTTGACTATAGATTTGGCAAATTTAATGTAGACTTAGGTTACAGATTCGTAGATGGTCTTTATGCTGACTACTCTATTACTGATTCTCAATTTACAGAAGCAAATAATGCAGGTGCTTTAAAATTGCCATCTTACGGTTTAGTAGATTTAGGTCTTACTTACCAAATAGGAGGAGGTTTAAGTTTTAGAACAAATATAAATAACTTGTTAGATACTGAATATATTGCGGAGTCTAATTCAAATATTCATGCTACTTCAGGTTCTACTACTTGGAATGGTGTAGATGTAAACAACTCAGTGTGGTTCGGATTTGGAACTACTTGGAATGCTTCATTGAAGTACAGATTCTAGTATTTTACTATAAATACATTAAAAACCCCGCTTTAGCGGGGTTTTTTTATGGGGTGAATTCGTATATTTAAACATTCAAAAATTCATTCAACAGATCACTCTTATGGAAATGCTTATATCTCTTCACTCTTATTTGGCTTATGCTGTACTATTAATTTTAATCTTAGCGGTGGCAAATGCTTTAAAAGGCTGGCTCACCAAAAAAGACAGCTTTTCTTTAGAAAAAGATTTTAGGCTGAGCTTGTTTGCGCTTATTTTATCTCACATTCAGTTGCTACTTGGATTGGCAGTCTATTTTACGTCGGCCAGCGGCCTTAATGCCATTCAAGAGCTTGGCATGGGCGGCTTAAACAGTGCAGCAAGATTACTAGCTGTAGAGCACCCTTTTATTAATATCGTAGCAATTGTTCTGATTACTATAGGTTGGTCTAAGCATAAAAAAGTGATGGGAGCTACGGCCAAATTTAAAAAAATTGCTATTTTTTACGGCCTTGGATTACTTTTGATCTTAAGTAGAATTCCTTGGGGTCAGTGGTTCTCATAGGTATTGACTTTTAAGTTTACCCAATCAATTTATTGAATTTCCTTTGCAATAAATAGCATGAAATCTACATCACTAAATTTAGCCTTGTTGCAGTTTCCATTGGCTTGGGAGTCTCCAGAAGACAATATCTGTTTTTTTGAGAGAAAAATCACAGAGGTGCACTGTCAAAATCCTCAAGTAGATTTATGGGTGCTCCCGGAAATGTGGTCTACAGGATTTAGTATGAGTTTGGTCAAAAATGCACGAACCATTGGAGCAACTTCCTTGTCTTTTATGATAGACATGGCCTTAAAAACACAGAGTGCTGTTGCTGGAAGTACCGTTTTCGAAGAAGATTCAAAGGTGTTTAATCGTTTCTTTTTTGTATTTCCAGACGGGACCTATCAATCCTACGACAAAAGACACACTTTTTCTATGGCCGGCGAAAGTGAGGTGTATCAAAAAGGAAATACCCATACGATCATTCAATTTAAGGGATTTAAGATCTTTCCGCAAGTTTGTTATGACCTTCGCTTTCCTAGTTGGTCTCGAAATGCCCATGACTACGACCTCTTGTTGTATGTAGCGAATTGGCCTGCACCTAGGATCTATGCATGGGATACTTTACTCAAAGCCAGGGCTATAGAGAACATGAGCTTTTGCGTTGGGGTCAATAGACTGGGAACTGACCCTAATGGGCATGAATACCCAGGACATTCTGCGGCATATGATTGTTTTGGTAAAGAACTGTTCTTTTCAAAGAAAGAAGGGGTTCACCTTATTTCTTTGAATAAGACCCCGTTAGATGTAGCCCGAGAAAACTTCCCCTTTTTGAAAGACAGGGACAGCTTCAATTTAATTGGGTAGGACAAAGGTCTCTTCAAATTCCCAATTGGCCCTAACCTCTAATAGTTCAGGGAAATATGACACAGGTTCTGGCTGGATCCTTTTTAGGTAGTTTCCAGTATCCCAAACCCCGTTTTTATTGCCGTCATAAATAACCCTTAACTTATAATTTAAAGGCTCTAAATGTTCAAAAAAGAATTCGGTAGCAGACCCTCCAATTTGTTCTCTAAGGACTACTTCTTTTTCATCTGTAAGTTGCACAATCATTTGACTGCTACTGGTGGTTTTTAACTTTAGTTTTAAGGTGCCGTAAGCCTCTAAGGGCTTAGTAGCCAACTCATACGAAATGGTGTCGTTTTTATTTTCAAATAAATCTTCAATGGCGCCAGGAAACATTTGAATTCTAAATCGTTCGGCTGGTTTTACCTCAAAACGAAGCCCCATTTTGTTTTCTAGGCTGTCTATAAAAGCAGTAAACGGGACGGACAGGGTGTCTATATTAGTAATAAAAATCTGATCTTCATTGAGCTTGTAAATTGGTGTATTCACCTCTAAATAATAAGGTTTTGAAAAAGGGACATTACCTCTTTTTTCAGGAGTGATCAAAAGCGAATCTGCTTTTATTTTTCTTGTTTTTACAGTAAATGTATCTATTTTTTGAGTTGGAATGTGTTTGACAAAGAAATTTAAAGAGTCTACTTCATAGGGGGTAAACCAAAAATTAAGGCTGTCTTTTCCGCGTTCCTTTAAGGTCCTTGTTTTTACAGAGTCTGGTATATTGGTCCAGGCTTTAATCTCAATATCTTTAGCCAAACCACTGTAGCCAAAAGTAATTTTATTGGCCGCTTCTAATTTAGGTTTCACCGGCCTATAGTTAGGAATCTCCTTAAACATCTTTATACCAATAAAGCTATCCTTAGGGATTTCAATGAAGCGATCCAAGAATCCTATCTTTTCTTGGCTTTGGTCAAATAATGTGTTGTTGTTTTCGTCTTTAAGTGCTACCATAGCATATTTGCCAGCACTTAAGTTCTTGAGTTTAAATACAATTAAACTGTCTAGGGTATTGGTAATATAATTGGGTTGTTTTTTATAAACAGTAGAGTCGTTATAGGCACTGTCTACTCTGTAAAGCATGACACTCACATAGCGGTCTGCTTCTGCATTTAAGGCGTCGTCTACAATTCCAGCCATTTGTAGGGAGTCAATAAAAGGACCAGTAGACATTACATAACTGAGATAATCATTGGGGTTTCCTTCATTAAAATCAACAATAGACTGACCAAAGTTAAAGGAGTAAGTGGTGTTTTCTTGTAAGGTATCTTTAAGGATAATTTCCAGTACTTTACTCGCCCTGTTTTGGGGCTTAATTTCTGGATTGTACTTCAAGGGCGGAGAGACCACTAGTTGACTTTGAACGTCTTTAAGCTGAACGTACTCATTAAAGAGCAATTTTATTTTTTGCCCTTTAAAGGAAACCGATAAATTGGAAGGAAAGGCTTTGATTAATTCAGGCCCCTCAAGGTCTTTTTCTCCACCAGAAGGAGACCCTCTTTTAGCGCATTGCACCAATGCAAACAAAGACAAAAAAATAAAAATAAGCCCTGTAATTTTACGCATAATTCACCGAGGTAATATCCAATCACAAAGTAAGCACTTTTTTTAGGATGATAGAAACGAAAAAAACAGTGATTTATGTGCTTCTAAATTTTAAAAGTCTACCATGTCACACATAATTAATGACCTTTAATTATTCTTGATTTCATTTGTAGATTTTTTAAGTCCTATTAAAATTAGAAAGGGTTTTTTTAGAGAATGGGCAATTGGCTCTAATTCTCTATTTAATTTCAGACTTCAATTGAGGGGAATATCTTATTTTTGTCCTTATGGCATTACAAGAAGACGATTTTAAAAAAGTAATCTCTCACGCAAAGGAATACGGTTTTGTATTTCAATCTTCAGAGATTTATGACGGCCTTAGCGCCGTATACGACTACGCCCAACAAGGCGTAGCATTAAAAAACAATATTAAAGACTATTGGTGGCGCGCAATGGTTCAAATGCACGACAATATAGTGGGGATTGACTCGGCTATTTTCATGCACCCCACAGTTTGGAAAGCCTCTGGACACGTGGACGCTTTTAACGATCCTTTAATAGACAATAAGGATTCTAAAAAACGCTATAGGGCAGACGTTCTTATTGAAGACCATGTCGCTAAAATTGAAGCAAAAATTGAAAAGGAACTCACCAAAGCAGCCAAGCGTTTTGGAGATAGTTTTGACAAAGAGCATTATATGGCCACCAATGAAAGGGTTGCAGGATACATAGCTACTTCAAAATCTATTTTGGCACGAATGGGAGACGCATTGACCAAAGAGGATTTAGCAGCGGTAAAAGAATTGATTGAGGAACTCAAGATTGTATGTCCTATCTCAGGATCAGGTAATTGGACGGATGTGAAACAATTTAACCTCATGTTTGGCACCAAAATTGGTGCGAGTGCAGACTCAGCCATGGATTTGTACCTAAGGCCAGAAACGGCACAGGGTATTTTTGTAAACTTCTTAAATGTTCAAAAAACAGGAAGGATGAAAATCCCTTTCGGTATTGCACAAATAGGAAAAGCGTTTAGAAATGAAATTGTAGCGAGACAATTTATTTTTAGACAGCGTGAATTTGAACAGATGGAAATGCAATTTTTTGTACGTCCTGGCACCCAGAAAGAATGGTATGACAAATGGAAAGAGACTAGGATTAAATGGCATTACTCCCTTGGTTTTTCTGCTGACAACTATCGTTTTCACGACCACGATAAGCTAGCGCATTACGCAGACGCAGCAGCAGACATTGAGTTTAAGTTTCCTTTTGGATTCAAAGAATTAGAAGGCATTCACTCCAGAACAGATTTTGACTTGAGCAGCCACGAAAAACACTCAGGAAAAAAATTACAATTTTTTGATCCTGAGCTCAATGAGTCTTATGTGCCTTACGTAGTAGAAACTTCTATTGGAGTAGACAGGATGTTCTTGGCTATTTTCTCTAAGTCTTTAGAGGAGGAAACCTTAGAAAACGGCTCTACTAGAACGGTATTAAAACTTCCCGCAGTTTTGGCGCCCACTAAAGCGGCCATCCTACCTTTGGTAAAAAAAGACGGACTTTCTGAATTGGCCCATGAAATTTTCCAGGAATTACAATGGGATTTTGCCGTGAGTTATGATGAAAAAGATGCTGTAGGAAGAAGGTATAGAAGGCAAGATGCACTGGGTACGCCATTCTGTATTACGGTAGACCACCAGACCAAAGAGGACCAGACGGTGACCATTAGACACAGGGATTCAATGAAGCAAGAGCGCGTAGCGGTGAAAGACCTAGCTGGAATTATTGAGCAGGCTGTAAGTGCTAAGCATTGGTTAAAAAAAATGGCCTAAGTCACTATGAAGATTATTTCTTACAATGTTAATGGAATACGTGCCGCATTAAAAAAAGGGTTTTTAGATTGGTTGCAGGCAGCCAACCCAGATGTGCTTTGTTTGCAGGAGACCAAGGCCCATAAAGACCAGTTAGACCTAAGTCTTTTTGAAGCAGCAGGATACCCATACCATTATTGGTTTTCTGCTCAAAAAAAAGGCTACAGTGGTGTGGCGGTGCTATGTAAGACTAAACCAGAAGATGTGGTTTATGGAACAGGAATAGATTATATGGATTTTGAAGGTAGGAATCTTTTGGTTCGGTATCCGGGTATATCCATTATGAGCATGTACCTTCCTTCTGGAACCAACCAAGATAGGCTAGACTTTAAATTCAACTATATGGATGATTTTTTAGACTACACCAAATCCTTAAAAGAAACAGACCCCAATTTGATCATTTGTGGGGATTACAATATCTGTCATCAGGCCATTGACATTCACGATCCTGTGAGGAATAAAAATATTTCTGGATTTTTACCAGAAGAAAGGGCTTGGTTGTCTGCGCTTTTGGAAAGCGGATTCACAGACAGCTTTAGACAGATTAACACCGCTCCAGACCAATACAGTTGGTGGAGTTATAGGGCCAATTCAAGGGCCAATAATAAAGGTTGGCGTTTGGATTATGCATTGGTGAGTAAACCCTTAGACACTCAAATTTTAAATGCCCAAATTTTAAGCGCGGCAGTTCATTCGGACCACTGCCCAGTAACCGTAGAAATTTCTCTGTAATGAAATATACCCATTTACCAGCTAGTGATATTAAAGTAAGTAAGATTTGTTTAGGGACCATGACTTGGGGAAAGCAAAACACCCAAGAGGAAGCTTTTGAGCAAATGAATTTTGCTTTAGATAATGGAGTGAACTTTTTTGACACGGCAGAATTATATCCTGTGCCTGCAGCTGCAGAGCGATATGCACATACAGAGATTATTATTGGAAATTGGTTGGCGCAAAATAAAAACAGGGACCAGGTGGTTTTGGCTTCAAAAATTGCTGGGAAAGCTGCTTTTACCGCTTTTATTAGAGAAAATGGCTTTAGCAAAGAAGCACTAGATACTGCCCTTGAAGGTAGTTTAAAGCGATTAAAGACAGATTACTTAGACCTGTATCAGTTGCATTGGCCGGAGCGAAATACCAATTTCTTTGGACAAAGGGGCTACCAACACAAAGAAGATGAGGTATGGGAAGACAATTTTCAAGAGATTTTAGAAACTCTAAAAGGTTTTGTTAAAGAAGGCAAAATAAGACAGATAGGGATCTCTAATGAAAACCCATGGGGGGCTATGAGGTATATGGAATTACACAGAAATGACCCAAGCCTGCCTAGAATGGTGACTTGTCAGAATCCATACAACCTCTTGAACAGGCTTTATGAAACAGGTATGGCTGAGGTGTCAATGAGAGAAAATATTGGCCTATTGGCCTACTCTCCATTAGGTTTTGGGGTGCTTTCTGGAAAGTACCTTGGAGGAAAGCAGCCAGCAAATGCACGGGTGACCTTGTTTCCAAACTACAATAGATACAGTGTGGGACAAAATGTACCCGCCACAGAGGCCTATGCAGCTATTGCAGAAGCCCACGGCTTAAGCCTTACTGAAATGGCTTTGGCTTTTGTGAATACCAGGCTATTTGTGACTTCTAATATTATTGGCGCTACTTCCATGGCTCAGTTAGAAGAAAATATCAAGAGCATAGACACCGATTTGTCAGAAGAGGTGTTAAAGGCTATAGAAGGGGTTCATGCTACGTATCCCAATCCGGGGCCATAGCATTAAAGCCCTGATTTTATGTGTTGATTATAAGGCATTCGGGAATAAAATGCCTGAATTCTTTCATCAGTTATTAAATCATTTTAAGAGAATAGCAACTTCAACATTTCTTCTTAAGAGAATAGCAACTCCACCATTTCCTCTACCCTTCCAAGGCCTATGACTTTTATGCCTGTTGGCTTTGCACTCATCTTATTGTGCTTAGAGACAATGATGTGTTCAAAACCGAGCTTTGCGGCCTCTGTAATTCTTTGATCCACCCTTTGTACCGGTCTAATTTCTCCGGCCAAGCCCACTTCTGCTGCAAAACAGAAACTTCGGTCAATAGGGTGGTCTTGATTGCTAGACAGGATGGCGCCAATCACAGCCAGATCTATGGCAGGGTCCTCAATAGAAATTCCCCCTGTTATGTTTAAAAATACATCTTTAGCGCCTAAGTGAAAACCGGCCCTTTTTTCTAATACGGCCAAGAGCATATTGAGCCTTTTTGCGTTATAGCCGGTCGTAGATCTTTGTGGTGTTCCGTAAACTGCAGTACTGACCAAAGCTTGAATTTCTACCATTAGAGGACGCATGCCGTCTAAGGAAGCAGCAATAGCGGTACCGCTAAGGCCTTCGTCTTGTTTTGAAATTAATATTTCTGAAGGGTTGTTCACTTCCCTTAACCCAGCCCCATGCATTTCATAAATCCCCAATTCTGCGGTAGCACCAAACCTATTCTTATTGGCTCTTAGAATTCGATATACATAATTTCTGTCTCCCTCAAACTGAAGCACAGTGTCTACCATGTGCTCTAAAATTTTAGGTCCTGCCAAACTTCCATCTTTGGTAATGTGCCCAATCAGTATCACGGGGGTATTCGTTTCTTTAGCAAAACTGATCAGTTCTGCAGTACATTCTTTAATCTGAGAAACAGAACCAGCAGCAGATTCAATATGGTCAGTTTGAAGGGTCTGTATGGAGTCAATCACTAAAATATCTGGTTGAATTTCAGCTATTTGAGTGAATATGTGCTGTGTTTTAGTTTCAGTGAGTATAAAGCAGTTTTCACTGGTAGGCAAAATACGATCTGCCCTCATTTTAATTTGTTTCTGACTTTCTTCTCCAGAGACATAAAGTGTTTTGTAAGGCAAACTAAGTGCAATTTGCAGTAATAAGGTACTTTTCCCAATACCCGGCTCTCCCCCGAGTAAAACCAGAGATCCTGGGACTAATCCACCACCAAGCACCCTGTTGAACTCTTGATTTAAGGTGTCTAATCGCACTTCTGTTTCAGTGCTAATCTCTCCTATTTTTAAGGGTTTATTCGCTTTTTTAACCCCTGAGCTTCCCGCTTTCCATGCTTTTTTTTCAGGGGCTTCTAGCACTTCTTCCACCACCGTATTCCACTGTTTACAAGCGCTACATTGGCCCACCCATTTGGCGTAGTTTTGGCCACAATTTTGACAGAAAAAAGATGTTTTAAGTTTGGCCATGGCTTATTTTTTTTGACTTACAAATGGAATGATTAAGAAGGAAAGTCCACCCAGAACAACAATTAGCAGGGTTTGTGAAATCCACATAATCCAACCAAAGGCATTTCCAGCAGCAATGCTGATACCAAAAATAGTCAAAGATTTTTGAATGGCTATAGGGTATAGCCCTATACCTCCATTGGTAGCAGACATGGCAAACGCACCCGCTACAAAAGCCACTAGTAATGAGGAACCTCCTAAGGATTCAGTTTCAGGGACGGTGTACTTAATGACCCAAAACATGCCTACATAAGCCGTCCATATAAATAGTGTATGGGCTATAAAGCGCCATTTGTGCTCCATTTTAAGTACGCTAAATACTCCAGATAATAAATCAGACCCTTTGGCTTTTAATGTGACAATTACGTTGTTTTTAGACCGCATTAATATCCATAGCGCCAAGCTGCCAAGGGAGATAAGACCTATGGCCATGTAGCCAATTTTAGTCCACGAAATGCCTTTTTGTGCAAAGAAATCCAACAAGACGTCTGTTTGTAGGATTAAACCTACAATAACTACTAAAAGTAGCATGAATAAATCAATGACACGCTCTGTAATAATAGTACCAAAACCCTTTTGAAACGGCACATTTTCATAAGTAGTGAGCGCTGTCGCCCTTAAGATTTCTCCTGACCGTGGAATGCCTAAATTAGCAAAATACCCCATTAAAATGACCAGAATATTGGACATTAGTTTGGGTTGGTAGCCCAATGGGCCCAAAAGGTAATTCCATCTAACCGCCCTAGAGACATGACTGAGCAAACCAATGACAAGGGATAGTCCTACCCAAAGCGGGTCTGCAGAAATAATATAATCGTAAATAAGTGTTCTGTCTGCCGCTGAGGTGTTTGAATAAGTGTACCAAATTAAAAACAAGCCAAAAGCAATAGGGCCAAATGTTTTGAGTGTTTTTAGTAGGTTTTTTTTCAAATTTTAAAGAATCAACGGATCATATTTGTACAGTAGATAGCTAGGTGAGCGTATTGTCTGCTTCGTTTGGAAATACCAGAGAAGGAGAAAATTTCTTAGCTGCTTCCATGTCCATAATACCATAGGTGATTAAGATAAGCACATCTCCTACAGCTACTTTTCTAGCAGCGGCACCATTTAAAGTAATTTCGCCACTCTTTCTAGGTCCAGGAATGGCATAGGTTTCCAAACGCTCTCCATTGGTGTTGTTCACTACCTGTACTTTTTCTCCTGAAATAATGTTAGCAGCATCCATAAGATCTTCATCTATAGTAATACTTCCAATATAATTTAGATCTGCTCCGGTTACTTTAACGCGGTGAATCTTAGATTTTACAACATGTATTTGCATGGGACAAAGATAGGAATTTTAGTAATTTTTAGTGAGGCTAGAGGCCTATATTATCTAGAAGCCTAACCCCCTTGAAATTTACCGCAGTAATTATTCTGGTATTCTCAGGATTTTCAAGTGTTTTTATAGGTTCCAGCGAGCGAGCATTGACAAATTCAAAATAAAAAACAGCCGTATTTTCTAAGGCATGAATCTCTTTTATGGCTTCATGGGTAATTTCACTAAGAAGGTTTTGCGCTAGGGCTTTTTGAGCGGCTATTTTTAGGGTCTTATAAATAACAGCCGCAGCAACCCTATCCAATGGTTTAAGCCTTTCATTTCTGGAACTCATGGCCAAACCATAAGGTTCTCTTACGATAGGGCAGCCTATAATTGAAATACCGAATGTTTTTTGACGCACTAAATCCCTGATAATAGCCAGTTGTTGAAAATCTTTTTCTCCAAAGTAAGCTTGGTTCGGCCTTACCATTTCGAATAATTTTTCTACCACAGTACCTACACCCTGAAAATGTCCTGTCCTATCTTCGCCTTCCCACCTGCGGTCTAATCCATTAAATGAATAAGGTTTTGCCCCCAAGCCCTCTGGGTACATTTCCTTTACACTGGGGGTAAATACCAGTAAATCTTCTGAAATGGTTTTTAGCAGGGCAATATCTGCCGTTAATTGTTGGGGATATTGTGCCAGATCTTGGGAATTATTAAACTGAGTAGGATTTACAAAAATACTCACTACTACGGTGTTGTTTTCCCTCACAGCCTTTGCTACTAGGCTTAAATGACCATTGTGAAGGGCACCCATAGTAGGAACAAGCCCTAGACTATTTCCTTGATCTCTGGAAAACGAGAGCCTTTCATTTAAAGATTTTACACTGTTGAATACGTCCATGGTTCTTTATAAAACGGGAGCAAACTTACTATAATTACGGCTAATCTCTATAATTTTTGTAATTTTGCCACTTCCCAAGGGAATTTATTAAAACATATGCTGTATGAATGGTAAAAAGATATTGTTTGTATCTTCAGAATTAGTGCCTTATTTACCTGAGAACGAAGTGTCTCAAATGTCGTATGAGGCGCCAAGAATGGTGAACGGAAATGGTGGGCAAATTAGAATTTTTATGCCCAAGTACGGTAACATAAACGAAAGAAGGCATCAGCTTCACGAAGTGATTAGGCTTTCAGGAATGAATTTAGTGATTAATGACATGGATATGCCGTTAATTATTAAAGTAGCTTCTATTCCTAAAGAACGTATTCAGGTGTACTTTATTGACAACGATGAGTACTTTAAAAGAAAAGCCACTTTTACAGATGCCAAGGGGGTAATGTTCCCTGACAATGACGAGCGAGCTATTTTCTTTGCTAAGGGCGTGGTAGAGACTGTTAAGAAATTAAACTGGACACCGGATATTATTCATGTACATGGTTGGATGGCTTCTTTACTGCCTTTATACCTCAAGAAATTTTACGCAGACGAACCGCTTTTCTCTGAGAGTAAGGTGGTCACTTCTGTGTATAAAAAGAGTTTTGAAGGATCTTTAGATAAAGATTTGTCTAAAAAAATTGCCTTTGATGGTATAGGTCAAGAAGACTTAGCCGTTCTTGAAAATCCTGATTATAATAATTTGTTAAAAGTAGCTGCCAATCATTCAGATGCCATTATTTTAGCCGCTGAAGATCTTTCAGAAGACCTGACAAACCATATAGCCAACCTTAAAAAACCAGTGTTACCATACGTGCCTGTTCAAGGATTTGAAGAAGCCTATGCTAATTTTTACAACACGGAAGTACTAAAGTAATTTACATGAGCGGTATTAAAAGTTCTCTGACAAAAGTAAGCTCACTTTTGTTGGTAGCCTTAGGGTTTTTTTCTTGTCAAGACACTATCACATTAGAAGGAGAGGGGATTATTAGTGGAGAAGCTTTTGAAACCAATCAAGCCACTTTCAATGTTTTTGTCACTAATAAATCTGTTGCAGCTGTACAAACAAATAAGCTTCCTTTGTATCAATTGGGACATTTTAATCATCCTGTTTACGGCAAAACTTCTGCTTCTGTAGCCACTCAGTTGCGATTACAAAACAGCCAAGGGAACCCTACTTTTGGTTTCTACACACAGGAAAATGAAAATACGGCTACTACTAGGGAGAACGAAACAGTAACAGCGGCTTATTTGTACCTGCCTTTTCTGCTTAATACAAGAGCAGATTCAGATTTAGATGGCCTTGTAGACGTTTATGACATTGATCCTAATGACGCTAGTAGCGACACTGACGGAGATGGTGTTACAGATATTACAGAAAATAATTCAGGGACAGATCCATTAAATCCAGATACAGATGGAGACGGAATTAACGATGGAGAAGACACGGAGACCGCCGCTAATTTATTTGCCAAGTCCTTTGATTTGGACAGTATTTACGGAGACAAGGAGACCCCTTTTAACCTAAAGATTAAAAAGTTAGATTACTTTTTAAGAGATTTGGATCCAGCATCTGATTTCATCAATACCCAAGAATATTTTTCCGACCAAACTTTTGATCCTTCTTTCACCAGTGATGTTTTGTTTGACGGCCCAGTGAGCATTTCAGACAAGGAGTTTTTGTTTTACAAACAAGATGATCCAGACACCACAGAGGTAGATGAATCTCTCGAATTAAGCAGCAAATTGAATCCAGGCATTAGGGTTCCGCTAGACGCAGCTTTTTTCCAGCGGGCTATTATTGATAAAGAAGGTTCCTACGACCTGATCAGCCAATCTAATTTTGCGGCATACCTAAGAGGCCTGCATTTATCTATTGCGGAACAAGAAGATATTCTATTGCTTATAGATTTTACCAAAGCCAATATCAGTATTGAATACACCTATGATTCTTATGATTCGGAGGGGGTAAAAACAGTGAATGAGACCACATACACCATGAGTATGCTCACTGGAGGTGGCAGCAGTCCAATTATTGGGAATGCGGTAAACACTTTCCACAATAGCGCTTTGTCTCCAGAAGTTTTGGCCGCTTTAAACAGCACAGAAAATGCTTCTAGGATTTATCTCAAAGGGGGTGCGGGATTATTTAGTGAATTAAAACTTTTTTCTGCTCCAGAAGAATGGGCGGTTATAGAACAAATCAAAGCCAACAGATGGGTGGTTAATGAAGCCCGTTTGGTCTTTTATGTAGATCAAAATGCTTTGGCAGGCACTTCTTTGCCAGAGCCACCTAGGTTATACGTTTACAATGCAGATACAAAACTGCCTATTATGCGTTTTAACACAGAAGTATATGAAGACGACACACCCTTGGGTGTATTTAAAAATTATGACGGTATTCTTCAGTCCGAAAACGGAAGGGGCACCAAGTATGCTGTGAGAATTACAGACCATATTAACAATATTATATTAAGAGACTCTACCAATGCTCCTTTGGCGCTTGGAGTTACCGCTGACATTCGTGTGAACTTTGCCTCAACCGCCAAATTCACCAACGGAGAAACAGACAAGCTTCCTGTAATGGCTACTACAACGCCACTCGGAACGGTATTGTACGGTAATAATGTAAGTGAAGAAATAGCGGGCAAGAAACTTCAATTAGAGATTTTTTACACCAAGTCTAATTAAAAAAAATACCTACTTATGTGCGGAATAGTTGGCTATATAGGACATAGACAAGCCTACCCTGTGATTGTGAAAGGATTGTCTCGATTGGAATATAGGGGCTATGATTCCGCTGGAATTGCCTTGTATGAAAAGGGTGCTATTCAGCTCTGCAAGACAAAAGGAAAGGTTTCAGACTTGGAAAAAAAGGCAGAGAAAGTTAAAAACATTACTGCTACACTAGGTATAGGACACACCCGTTGGGCCACCCATGGGGTGCCAAATGATGTGAATTCTCACCCACATCTTTCGAATTCAGGTCAGTTGGCCTTAATTCACAACGGCATTATAGAAAACTACGACGCTATTAAAACGGAGCTCCAATCAAGGGGCTATGTTTTTCACTCAGATACGGATACAGAAGTATTGGTGAACCTCATTGAAGAGGTCAAAAAAAAAGAAGGTGTTAAGCTTGGAAAAGCAGTTCAGTTAGCCCTTCAAGAAGTCGTTGGCGCTTATGCGATTGCGGTATTTGATCTTGAAAAACCAGATGAAATAGTGGTAGCTAAGTTGGGAAGCCCTTTGGCTATTGGTATTGGGGAAGGAGAATTTTTTGTGGCATCGGACGCCAGTCCATTTATTGAATACACTACTGACGCACTGTATTTAGAAGACCATCAAATGGCTATTTTAAAAGTGGGTAAGAAAATAAAATTACGTTCCATAAAAGACGACCTTCCTAAGACCCCTCATATTTTAGCCTTGCAACTCTCTTTAGATCAAATTGAAAAAGGAGGCTATGACCACTTTATGCTCAAAGAGATTTACGAGCAGCCAAAGGCCATTCAAGACACCTATAGGGGTAGGCTAAGACCAGAAGACGGCTTGATTAAAATGGCAGGAATAGACGCCCATATAGATCGTTTTTTAAAAGCCAATAGAATAGTGATTGTAGCCTGTGGTACTTCTTGGCATGCAGGACTTGTAGCGGAATACATCTTTGAAGAATTGGCTCGAATTCCTGTGGAGGTAGAATATGCCTCTGAATTTAGGTATAGAAACCCAATTATTGGGCCTAATGATATTGTGATTGCTATTTCTCAATCAGGAGAAACTGCAGACACTTTGGCTGCCATTGGACTAGCCAAAGAAAAAGGGGCCTTTGTGTTTGGGGTTTGTAATGTGGCCGGATCTTCTATTGCCAGGGCAACAGATGCGGGTGCTTACACACATGCAGGACCGGAGATTGGGGTAGCTTCTACCAAAGCATTTACCACTCAGATTACGGTTTTGAGTCTTATGGCGCTTAAATTAGCCAAAGAAAAAGGGGTCATGTCTACCACAGATTTTCACACCAATTTAAATGCCTTGGCGCAAATACCAGCCCAGGTTGCTTTGGCCTTACAGGCCGATGCCGCAATTCTAGAAATTGCCCATATATATAAGGACTCCACCAATTGCCTTTATTTGGGAAGAGGATTTAATTTCCCTGTGGCGTTAGAAGGGGCGCTCAAGCTTAAAGAGATTAGTTATATTCATGCAGAAGGTTATCCGGCTGCAGAAATGAAACACGGACCTATTGCCCTTATAGACGAGCAAATGCCTGTTATTGTCATTGCCACCAAACGCGGTCATTACGAAAAAGTGGTCAGTAATATTCAAGAGATTAAATCCAGAAGCGGAAAAATCATAGCCATTGTGACCAAAGGAGACGTCACTGTAAGAGGCTTGGCAGACCATGTTATTGAAGTGCCAGAAACGCTTGATTGGTTAAGCCCGCTGGTGACTACCCTGCCTTTACAATTGCTTTCTTATCACATTGCAGTACTTAGAAACTGTAATGTAGACCAGCCCAGAAACTTAGCGAAAAGCGTTACAGTAGAGTAAAAATTTCATTATTTGACAATTTAGCCCTGTCTTTATTTCGAAAAATAAAATGTGAATACACGTTTTTTTCGAAATAAATAAAAAAAGCAGTATCTTGCTTTGATAAACTAAACTGTAAAAACTTATGAAAAATCTTTTACTCGTGCTTTCTCTGTGCCTTGCATTTGCGGGTTATTCACAGACTACTATCAAAGGAACTGTAGTAGATAGTAATAGTATGCCGGTACCAGGAGCTAACGTTGTGATAGACGGAAAACCTATTGGAACGGTAACGGATTTCAATGGAAACTTCGTATTAGAAACTTCTGAAAATCCGCCATTTACCCTTAAAATATCTAGTATTGGGTATTCCCAGGCAACTGCCAGGGTTACCTCAAACAACCAAACCATTTCAGTGACTCTTGATGAGGCCAACACCATGTTGGATGAGATTGTAATCTCTGCTTCTAGAACACCAGAGCGTATTTTTGAGTCTCCGGTAACCGTGGAGCGTTTCGGAATTAAAGAGATCAAAAACACCGCTTCTGTAGATTTCTACGACGGTTTGGAGAATCTTAAAGGAGTAGATGTAAACACCAATTCATTGACCTTTAAATCTATTAACACCAGAGGTTTTGCCACTTTTGCCAATACGCGTTTTATGCAATTGGTAGACGGAATGGACAACTCTACCCCAGCACTTAACTTTCCAATTGGAAACTTGGTGGGGATGATAGAGACAGATGTACAGAGTGTGGAATTATTACCAGGAGCTTCTTCTGCCTTATATGGAGCGAATGCTTTTAATGGTATTTTGTTTATGCGTTCTAAGAGTCCTTTTGACTATGAAGGGGTAAGTGTCTCTTTAAAAAGAGGGGTTACTTCTCAAAACGCATCAGGGTCTTTTGGAAACCCAGAAACCAATCCTTATACCGATGTTAGTATTCGTTTGGCAAAAAAATTCTCAGACAAGTTTGCGGCTAAAATAAATGTTGGTTACCTAAAAGGAACAGATTGGGTAGCTAACAACGTAACAGACAGGAGAAACAACGGATTTACCAGAGATAACTTAGATTATGACGGAATTAACGTGTATGGTGATGAGGTTTCCACAAATATTAAGGGTGTTGCAGTTGCTTTAGAGGTTTTGGGTAGGCTTCCAGCGGGAGCAAACGCTTTAGTGCCTTCTGTTGTAGTTTCTAGACCTGGTTATATGGAAAGTGATTTAACCAATTACAATGCAGAGAGTTTAAAAGCAGACTGGGGACTTTACTTCAGGCCTTTTGCCAACGACTTTGAAATTCAATACGTAGGTAAATACGGAACAGGAAATACTATTTACCAAGGATTAAACCGCTACAACATTAAAAACTTTATGCAACAACAGCATAAAATTGAAGTGCGCAATGACAACTTTTTTGTAAGGGGTTACGTAGTTTTAGACGATGCTGGGGATACCTATGATATGACATTTACAGGAGTTAATATTAACCGTGCTTGGAAAGATGACAATACATGGTTTGGAGAGTATGTAGGTAATTATGCTTTAGCTACTCTTGCGGGAGCTACTAATGAGGCAGCACACGCTACTGCATTAGCGGCTGCGCAAACAGGATATTTAGAACCAGGTTCTGCGGGGTTTAAAGAAGCTTTTGATAAAGTTGTTCAGGATCCAGATTATTCAAAAGGATCTGCATTTCAAGATGCTTCTAAGTATTACCACGCAGATGTAAACTACAATTTCAGTCACTTAATTGACTTTGCAGACATCCAAATTGGGGGTTCTTACAGAAGGTACAGTCTAAACTCTAATGGAACGATTTACACCGATAATGATGGGCCAATTTCTTATAATGAAGCTGGTATTTATACCCAAATCCAGGAGGATATTGATATGGGTAATGAATCTTCATTAAAACTGACTGGTTCTGTTCGTTATGACAAATCAGAATTTTTTGATGGGAACTTTTCTCCAAGGTTATCTGCCGCTTATTTCCTTAACAGAAACCACAACCTGCGTTTTTCTTTGCAAACTGGTTTTAGAAATCCAACTACCCAAGATTTATTTATTGGTTTAGATGCAGGTAGGGCTACTTTAGTAGGTTCTGCAGTAGACAACTTAGACCGTTACTCTAGAAATTACGTTATAAGTGGAACCGCTCAAAGCTTATACGGACAGCCAGTTACAATTACACAAACAGGTAGGGCAGCCTATGAAAATTCTTATACCGCTAGTTCTGTTACAGCATTAGCTGCAACTGGAAATCCGGGCGTTTTAAAAGTGTCTAATCCTGATTTGGTTAAGCCAGAGCAGGTGACTTCTGTGGAGCTTGGTTACAGGGGTAAAATAGGTAATGTTACTTTAGACATGAGTGCATATTACAACCAATATAGTGACTTTATTTCTGGAGAGGCTGTAATTGCTCCTTTCTACGGTAAAGTGGGAGATAATGGTTTGTCTGTTGCAGCGATTTCTGCAGGAGATTATCAAGTTTACCAAGCGTATACCAACTCACCGGTAGATGTGAATTCTTATGGTGCGTCTGGTATGTTAACCGCCAAAGTGCTTAAGAAGTTTGACTTTACAGCGAACTACACCTTTACCAAGCAAGATTTTGACAGAACCCTTTATCCAGATTTTAGAACCAACTTTAACACGCCAGAGCACAAGGTAAAAGCAAGTTTTGGTTCTACGGAATTGGTAGACAATTTTGGATTTAATGTGGCTTGGAGATGGAGCGATGATTATTTCTGGGAAGCTTCCTTTGGAGACGGAGAAGTACCTTCTTTCTCTACTATAGATGCTCAAATAAACTATACCATTCCAAGTTTAAAGTCTACTTTAAAATTAGGTGCAGCTAATTTAGGCGGCTACGATTACTTTACAGCCTTTGGAACTGGACTTATAGGTTCTCAGTACTACCTTTCATTAACCATTAACAATTAATCGATCATGCAAAAGATATCTATACATATAAAGAAATATATTCCTTACGTATTAGGGGTGGCTCTATTGGTTTCTTGTGAGCAAGACGCTATTGAAGGACCAGAACCAGCTGCACCGTTACCTGCTTTAAGCGCAGGAAGTTTAGATTTAAACACTTATGTTGCATTGGGTTCTTCTGAAACTGCTGGTTATACTGATGGAGCAATGTTTAAGGCCATTCAAAATTTCTCTTATCCAAACCTCTTATCACAAAAATTCGTCAAAGCAGGTGGGGGAGATTTCAACCAACCCTTATTTAATGACAACAATGGAGGTTTGTTATTAGCTGGAACTCAGATTATAGGTCCAAGATTGATTTTTAATGGAGCTGGGCCAGCATCTATTTTGTCTGTAAATCCTGGAGCTACTCCAACTACTGATATTGCAACAAACAATCCAAGTGGACCATTTAATAATATGGGTGTTTCAGGCGCAAAAAGTATTCATAAACTAGCACCAGGTTATGGAAACATAGCAGGAGTCCCTGTTGGATTAGCCAATCCATATTTTGTAAGAATGGCTTCTTCCGCTGGAGCTTCTATTCTTGGTGATGCTATGGCGCAACAACCAACATTTTTTACTTTATTTACTGGATTAAATGATGTTTTAGGTTATTCTACATCCGGAGCAGATGATTTAACTTCATCATTAACCCCAGTAAATGGACCTCCTGGAGTTGGCTTTGATGGAACTCTAGCCGCTTTAGTTTCTACTTTAACTTCAGGAGGCGCAAAGGGATTATTAATTAATGTGCCTAAATTATACAATTTTCCATTTTTCACTACTGTTCCTCACAACCCCATACCACTAGATGCTGCTACTGCAGGCGCTGTGAATGCTGCTTATGCCCCATACAATGGTGGTTTACAAGCGGCTTATCAGGCTTTACAGGGCACAGGTCTTTTAAGCGCTGATGAAGTGGCAAAAAGGACCATATCTTTTTCAGCGGGTGCTGGAAACGCCGTAGTGATTGTAGATGAGTCTCTGACAGATTTAGGAGCCATTAATCCAGCTTTTGCGGGGTTGCCTAAATATAGACAGGCTACAGCAGAAGATTACATACTACTTCCTGCTTCTGCGTTTATTGGAACTTTAGCGGTACCAGGAAACCCACTTACTGTAAATGGTGTGGCAGTTCCATTAGCAGATAAATGGGTGTTAACTCCAGAAGAACAATTGAAAATATCTAATACTATAGATGGTTATAATGCTTTAATTAAAGGAGCTGCAGATTCAGCTGGATTAGCTTATGTAGACGCAGACAATTATTATAACATTATTAGAACTCAAGGTTTAACAGATGGGAAATTTAAATTAACTAATAGTTTGGTTACGGGAGGTTTCTTTTCTTTAGATGGTGTTCACCCTACAGCAAGAGCATACGCTCTATTAACTAATATTCTGATGAAGACTTTAGACGCTAAATTTGGATCTAATTTTGAAGCTTCAGGAAATTTATTAGATATAGGAGATTATCCTACGAATTTTAGTCCTGCAATGCAGTAAAAAATCGCTTCATAAAAATATAAATCCCGCTATTTTCTTTCACCTGAAAATAGGGGGATTTTGCTTTTAAAAAAAAGTCGTATTTGCCGTTTTTAATTCCCAGAGAAAGGCTTATATTTGCACCCTAAAATCAGAACAAATAGTGTACTGATTTTAAACAAAGTATGTAAATCTTTATAAACAATAAAACAATGGCTCAAGGTAACGCTAAAGTTTCACAAATTATTGGCCCTGTAGTAGATGTAGAATTTAACGCAGGAACTGCACTTCCTAAAATTTACGACTCCTTAGAAATTAAAAAGGCAGACGGTACTATTTTGGTGTTAGAAGTTCAATCTCATGTGGGAGAGAATACAGTTCGTACAATATCTATGGATTCTACAGATGGTTTAAGTAGGGGAACTGAGGTTTCAGCTACGGGTAGCGCCATTCAAATGCCTGTTGGAGAAGATGTTTACGGACGTCTTTTTAATGTGATTGGAGACGCAATTGATGGTTTGGGTAATTTACCTAAAGCCGGAAAAGATGGTTTGCCAATACACAGACAAGCGCCAAGATTTGAGGATCTTTCTACAGCTACAGAAGTATTGTTTACAGGTATTAAAGTAATTGACTTGATTGAGCCTTACGCAAAAGGAGGTAAAATTGGATTATTCGGTGGTGCCGGTGTAGGTAAAACAGTATTGATTCAGGAGTTAATTAACAACATTGCCAAAGGACACGGTGGTTTATCCGTGTTTGCGGGCGTTGGAGAACGTACAAGAGAAGGAAATGATTTGTTGAGAGAGATGTTAGAGTCTGGTATTATCAAATACGGAGATGACTTCTTGCACTCTATGGAAGAAGGTGGTTGGGATCTTACAAAAGTAGATAAGTCTGCTATGAAAGAATCTAAAGCAACCTTTGTATTTGGTCAAATGAATGAGCCTCCTGGAGCCCGTGCTCGTGTAGCACTTTCTGGATTGACTATTGCGGAATACTTCCGTGATGGTGCAGGAGAGGGACAAGGGAAAGACGTACTGTTTTTCGTAGATAATATTTTCCGTTTTACTCAAGCAGGATCTGAGGTGTCTGCATTATTAGGACGTATGCCATCTGCAGTAGGATACCAACCAACATTGGCTACAGAGATGGGTGCCATGCAAGAGCGTATTACCTCTACTAAGAGAGGTTCTATTACTTCTGTTCAGGCCGTTTATGTACCTGCAGATGATTTAACGGATCCAGCACCAGCAACTACCTTTGCTCACTTAGATGCTACTACGGTATTGTCTCGTAAGATTGCAGAGTTAGGAATTTATCCTGCAGTTGATCCATTGGACTCTACGTCAAGAATCTTAACCCCTGAAATTTTAGGTAAAGACCATTACGGTTGTGCACAAAGGGTGAAAGAATTGTTGCAACGTTACAAAGAATTACAAGACATTATTGCCATTTTAGGGATGGAAGAATTGTCTGAAGAAGATAAATTAGCGGTTGGTAGAGCAAGAAGGGTACAGCGATTCTTGTCTCAGCCTTTCCACGTGGCAGAGCAGTTTACTGGAATTCCGGGTGTATTGGTAGACATTAAGGAAACCATTAAAGGGTTTAATATGATTATGGATGGTGCATTAGATCACTTACCAGAATCTGCCTTTAACTTAAAAGGGACTATAGAAGAGGCTATTGAGGCTGGAGAAAAAATGCTAGCAGAAGCTTAATCATTCCTTTAAACTTAAATGACTACTATGTATTTAGAAATTGTATCTCCAGAAGCCACCTTATATGCAGGAGAAATTACAGCGGTAAGCGCTCCTGGTTTAGATGGTTCTTTTCAGATTTTAAGTGCCCATGCCCCACTAGTAGCTTCTTTACAGGCTGGTGTGCTTAAATTACAAGGCGTTTCTGAATTAATTGAAGCCCATGCGGCTAAGTTTTCTGCATTGGAAAAAGGGGTATATACCCTTTCAGTAAACAGTGGGACTTTAGAGGTTAAAAACAACAAAATCATAGTCTTAGCAGACTAATTCAATGATATTACTATCAAAAGCTGCTATTCTAAATAGCAGCTTTTTTTGTTTTAATGCGGCAATAACCAAAGCCTATTTTTTTAAATATTTGCAGAGAATTATGTTTAATTTTTGTTTAGTATAACTCAAAAGATCATGAAAAGTATCCTTAAAACACTTTGTTTTTTAGCCTTTAGTTTCGTGTCTCAAACGGTCTTTTCTCAAGATTCAATAGTGACTCAAAACCTTAAAGAAGTAGTGGTGCGTAGCGGAAGAATTGACCTTCCTTTGTCTGAAAATTCTAGAACCTTGATTATTGTTGGTGCCCAAGAAATTAAAAATGCTGCAGCCACTAATTTAGCAGACTTACTTCAGTCAGTGGCAGGTGTAGACATTAGAAGAAGAGGCGCAGGTGGCCAGCAAGCAGATTTATATATAAGAGGAGGTAGCTTTGACCAGACCCTTTTATTAATAGACGGTATAAAAGTAGACGACCCACAAACAGGCCACCACACCCTTAATATGGCATTACCAATAGAGCTCATTGCGCGTATTGAAATAGTCAAAGGTCCTACTGCTCGTATATTTGGTCAAAACGCTTTTACAGGCGCTATTAATATAGTTACTAAGAAGGATTTAGGCGCACAAGGCATTGCTAGATTGAGTGTAGGATCTTTTAATCAGTTTCAAGGGGCTGTAAGCACCCAATTAAAGCAGGAGAATAGTGATCAGATCTTACATTTTTCTAGAAACACCTCTCAAGGATATCGGTATAATACAGATTTTAAAAACAACAATTTCTTTGCTAAAAGCACCTTTAATAAGGCCCAACAGCCCATAGTGCTTATGGGAACTTTTTTGGACCGGTCTTTTGGCGCCAATGGTTTTTATGCTACACCTAGCGCTGTAGATCAGTTTGAACGTACTCAGGCCAGTTTGGTTTCTGTGCAGACCTCCATTGCGTCTGAGCATTGGGTAGTGACCCCAAGTGTGTACTGGAAGCGCAACCAAGATTTATACATCTATATAAGAAACAATCCTGGGGTTTATAGAAATCTGCATCTCTCAAACAAAGTAGGTGGGGCTTTAATGGCTAGAAATTTCAATGTTCTTGGAACCTCAGGCTTTGGATTGGAAGTGGCTCAGGTGAGTATAAGAAGTAATAATTTAGGCAATAGAGACAGGTTTCAGGCCAATGGTTTTGTAGAACATCGCTTTTCTTTTTTAGAAGATAAATTAGATGTGACTCCTGGAGTGGCTTTGAATTATTTTTCAGATTTTAAGTTTCATGCATTTCCTGGAATTGACTTTGGATACCGAGTAAGCAATGATTTTAAGACCTATGCCAATTTTGGGTACACCTATAGAATTCCTACCTATACAGATTTATTTTATGCAGATAGGACCACTATTGGAAACGAAAATTTAACCCCTGAAGAGGCCCTTTCTTGGGAGTTGGGTGTTGCGTATAACCGAGATGATTTTACGGTCCAAAGTGCCTTTTTTAGAAGGGATACAGACAATTTAATTGACTATGTAAAGTTTGACGAGACAGCCCTTTGGGAGGCCCAAAATTTTGCTGCCTTGGCCACCTCTGGGGTGGAGATAAACTTGACCCAAAAATTCACCCTTTTTGGTCTTGATCAAACAATGTCAATGGGCTACACTTTCATAGACGACGCCATTAAAGACACACAAGTGCCTTTTTCTAGATATGCGATTAATTCTTTAAAGCATCAGCTAACAGCGAACACCCAACTAAAATTGGCGAAGCAATGGCCCCTGTCATTGTCCTATAGGTATATGGAAAGGACCAATGGAACTAGTTATCAGGTGTTAGACGCTGCCTTGCGTTATGAGACACCAAAGATTACTTGGTCATTAGTGGGAAATAATATTTTAGACGCTAAGTTTTCTGAAACCAATCTAGTGCCTGCACCAGGGGCTAATGTGTTGTTTTCTATGACGTATCAATACTAGTTTTTAAATAAGCGTCACAAACTTATTGGCAAAGTAAATTGGTCTAAGGCTGTTTATTTAGAGAAAGGTAATATCTGGTACAACTGGGCTTTTCCTATGAGGGTGTCTTTGGTATAACGTTGGCTCATTTTTTTTGTAAACTGGGTCTCCAGAACGCCCCTACCTTTAAAAATACTGTTTTTGTGATCTATAACAATCACTGCTGGCTTTAGGGAATCTAAAATATAGCTCAATTCTTCTTGAGCTGTTTTTCTCTTGTTGTAATATGGAAAGAGATGGGTTCTGAATAAATTACTAGGATGGGTCACAGCCATAGTGGGGGGTCTTTTGTCTAGTATCCAATACCCAATATGGTATTCTAAAAATAAGATATTGTCTAAAGGGCGTTGCTTTTTCTTTAAATAAGCAGGTATTTCAATACCCTCCCCATTGTAATAGGTTCCATGTACTTGTTTGTTTTTGTAAATAGCCCCGTATTCTTTATAGGACTCAAAAGGGAGGAGTACGCAAAAAATAACAAATAAACCAATCGCTTTTTTTGAAGACAAATACCGTTCAAAACCCAACCAAGCGCAGAGTATAAAAATAAGTGGATAACATTGTAATAAATAATGTCCATTGACTTTCCCTGCCATTATAAAGGAGCCTAACATGCCAATTGTACTCAAAAGTACCAGGGGATAGTTGGTCTTATCGGATTTTTTGTTTTGGGGTTTTTGGAGGCTTTTGACCAGTAGAAAAGTTAAAACTCCAACAATTGGAAGCAATAGAAAGGCTGTGTTCCAATGGAATACTGCATAGGCTCTAGGGGCTAGAAACACCGCTTTCCACCATTCTTGAAAGGCGTTTTCTCTAAGGTATGGAACAGCTGTGACACCTATTCCGATTAGTACGCCTAGTCCGGAGCTAAAGGATAATATTAGGGTATTTTTGATGCCTTTCGCTAATAAAAACTTTAGCGAAATGTAAGCTGCACACAGTAAAATAGGATAGGCTAAATTGAGTTTAGACATGGCGCTGAGGCCAAAGAAAAAGCCTCCAAGGCCCCAAAGCACCCATTTTTTGTGAGTTAATTCTTTGTAGGCATAACCCCATACCACTAATCCCCCCATATAAAAAAACATGGATATATGTTCAGACATGACCCCTTGAACACTGCCAAACAGGCTGGAAAAATACAGGGACAGTAATGCTAAAATGAATGCCTTCTTTTCAGAATTATTGTTGTTGCGAAGAAAAGCATATACCATAAAAGAGGTGGCGCTAACAATAAACACACCGCCCATTCTAATCCACCAAAGGGACTTCCCAAAGACTGTGATCATTAGGCCAAAATAGCCAAATGTGATGGGAGGCTTAAGATCCCATAGGGTAAGATAGGGCAGGTAGCCGTCTGCCCATGCTTGTCCCATCAAAATAAAAGTACTTTCGTCCTTGTCTATATAGTCTCTGAAAAAAAAAGGAAACCTGATCGTAAAAGCCACTATAAAGAGCGCTAGAAAAACCAAAAAGGCTTTTGATTTTTTATTGTCTTTAGTGATTTTATAAAGGTGGGACATTTAAATATCTAAATAGTAGCCGTTAGTTTAAGTAGTAGCCGTTAGTTTATAGAGAGTGACTTGGATTCCTTATGGCGGGTTTGATTTGGGCTTAGGTGTCTGTTTCGCTAAAAGGCAATTCTTTAATTTTATCGTAAATTAAGTGAGACTCCCAGCCCCTATAAAACAGGTACTGCATGAGTTTTCTTTTCTGTATTTCCAGGGAACTTTCTCTTAAAGAAAGTCCTTTTTTATAAGCCAATTCGTTAAATGTACTTAAATATTCTCCGGGGTGGATCTCTTTCAGTGCTTTCTTAATACAGTATTCAGAGATATTTCGCTGTTTCAATTCTGAAACTATTTTCGATTTCCCCCACTTCTTAATCCTAAATTTTCCTCTGGCAAATGCCTCTGAAAACCGGAGTTCGTTTAGAAAATTATTTGTGATTAATTCGCTAATAATTTGATCTATAGCAGCTGGTATCATACCCATCTCCCTAAGCTTGTCGTTTACTTCTTTATGACAACGTTCTTGATAGGCACAATAACGCGCTATCTTTTTTTTCGCTTCGTCTAGAGTATAGCTGGGATTCATGCAAGAATTTTGAATTTTAAAGGTACGCAAAACCTTAAAAAAAAGGCAAAAAAAAAGCGGTCCGTTAGGACCGCTTTTTTTAATATATAGTTTTTCCGTCGTTGTTTTTAAAACGGTACTCTAGATACTGATAGGCATCTCGAGGTTGAATTTTTACCCATTTTTTGTATTCCAAAAACCATTTTTGTCTAATGGAAGGAATGCCTTGGGAAAGGTAAGCTGCAATGAAAGGATGTACATTTAAGGTTACTTTGTGGTCCTTAGAAGGGCCTACAAAAAGTTTCTGTAAATCTGCTGTAATTTTATCCAGCAAAACAATAGGCGCTTCTACTTCCTTACCTGTAATGGTCGGTAGTGGCTCAGTTGTCTTAATATTCATTTCGGGTCTTACCCTTTGTCTTGTAATTTGTATGAGTCCGAATTTACTAGGAGGCAAAATCTTGTGTTTTGCTCTGTCTTCCTTCATTTCTTCACTTAGGTGATCGAACAATTTTTTTCGATGATCTCCTTTGGCCATATCAATGAAATCTACCACAATAATACCACCCATATCTCTCAGGCGTAATTGCCTGGCTATTTCTGTGGCAGCGGATAGATTTACATCTAGCGCAGTGTCCTCTTGATTTTTAGCTTTATTGGAACGGTTTCCACTGTTCACATCTATTACGTGAAGTGCTTCCGTGTGTTCAATCACTAAATAGGCTCCTTTACTCATTGTAGCCGTTTTACCAAATGATGTTTTTATTTGGCGTTCAATACCAAATTTTTCAAAAATTGGCTCAGTGGCTTCATACAATTTTACAATGGATTCTTTTTCTGGTGCAATTTCCTGCACATAATCTTTTACCTGCGTATACAAAGTTTCGTCATCTACGTGTATTCCAGAGAAGCTGTCATTAAAGACGTCTCTTAATATGGATGAAGCTCTGTTGAGCTCAACCAATACCTTTGATGGATGTGGTGCTTTGTGCAGTTTTTTACACATTACTGTCCATTTGTTCAGTAAGTTCTGTAAATCTCTATCTAATTCTGCTACTTTTTTGCCTTCTGCAACGGTGCGAATGATTACCCCAAATCCTTTTGGTTTAATACTTTTCATAAGTCTTTTTAAGCGGTCTTTTTCTTCTTTGCTCTCTATCTTTTGTGAGACAGATACGCGATCAGAGAAAGGAACCATCACTAAGTATCGTCCAGCAATGGACAATTCAGAGCTAATACGTGGTCCTTTGGTTGAGATGGGTTCTTTTACAATTTGAACTAGAATAGATTGATTGGCTTTAATGGCGTCATTAATAGTTCCATCTTTATCTATATCTGGTTCAAAGGCTACATTTTTCAAAGAGAAATCGCGCATTTTTCCTGTGCTAGCTCTTTTGATAAATTTTAGCATTGTTGACAATTGTGGTCCTAAATCGTGGTAATGTAAAAAGGCATCTTTTTCATAGCCAACATTTACAAAAGCCGCGTTTAATCCCGAAATAGGTTTTCTTACTTTGGCAATAAAAATATCACCAACAGAAAACTTATTATTGTCTTCTTCTTTGCTTAACTCAGTGAGTTTTCCATCTTTTAACAAGGCAAAATCAACAGTAGTGGAATTAGATCTAATGATTAATTCTCTTTTTACCATGATTTGTATATTGACACTTCAACGAATTGAAGTGTGTTAAAATTTATTGTTTAGACGGTTAAATACCCGCCAACCCCTTTGTTTTTAGGATTAATGTCAATGAACGTATGAAACAGAAAAAGTAGTTTAAAAACTACTTTTTCTTGTGTCTGTTAGCTCTCCGACGCTTCTTGCGTTTGTGGGTAGCTACCTTATGTCTTTTTCTTTTCTTACCACTAGGCATATGACTGTCCTTTAATTGATTAATATTTTATTTTACGTTTACATTGCTTTTTACACCTTCTACAAATACTTTAGCAGGCTTAAAAGCGGGAATATTATGTGCAGGAATTTTGATAGTAGTATTTTTTGAAATATTTCTACCGGTTTTTTCTGCCCTTGTTTTTATTATAAAGCTTCCAAAGCCTCTAAGGTAAACATTATCTCCAGATTCCAAAGAAGTTTTTACTTCTTCCATAAAAGCTTCTACTGTAGCTTGTATGTCTCCTTTTTCAATACCAAGTTTTTCTGAGATTTTTGTAACGATATCTGCTTTTGTCATGTTGTATGATATATAATCTGTACTATTTTTTTCGGGTTGCAAATATATAAATTAAATTCAATCTTTTATTCTAATGGACTTAATTTTAAGTTAATAAAGGCCTACTTTTGACATTCATCATGCCTTTATGTCCTTTTCTCAGGAAATTATACACTGGTACCAAGCAAATAAGCGATCACTCCCCTGGCGGGAAACTAAAGATCCATACCATATTTGGCTTTCGGAAATTATACTTCAACAAACTAGAGTGGCTCAAGGAACTCCTTATTATGTAAAATTTACCGACGCTTTTCCAACAGTTTTTGATCTTGCTGCTGCTCCTGAAGAGCAGGTTTTAAAACTTTGGCAAGGATTGGGTTACTATTCTAGGGCCAGAAACCTTCATGCAGCTGCTCAATATGTAGTAAATGAATTAAATGGTGTATTTCCTGCAAATTACAAAGCGCTACTTCATTTAAAGGGGGTAGGGGATTATACGGCCAGCGCAATTGCTTCTATTTGTTTTAATTCCCCTGAGGCTGTACTCGACGGGAATGTTTACAGGGTGTTGTCCCGCTATTTTGGCATAGATGTACCCATTAACACCACAGAGGGTGCTCGCTTGTTTAAAGCGATTGCATTGGATCAATTGGATCTGGCTAATCCATCTGATTACAATCAGGCTATCATGGAATTTGGCGCTTTGCAATGCACGCCTAAGCTTACTGACTGCCCTTCATGCCCTTTACAGTCCGCATGTGTGGCTTATCGAACACAAAAAGTCACTGTGTTACCTGTGAAATTACCCAAACAAAAGCCGGTTAAAGTATATCATTATTACTTTGTTTTTGTAGATCCTTTTGGAAATACCCTATATGAAAAAAGGACAGGGAAAGGAATTTGGGAGGGATTGTATCAGTTTCCTTTGGCTACTTTTTCAGCGCCTAGAACAGTAGAAGGGCTTTTGACTTCTATGGAAACAGCTATAGATTTCTCTTTATATGAAAATGCCAAGCACTTTGTGTATCACGACACTTATGTTGTTCACAAGCTTACGCATAGGCATATTTACGCTACATTTATTGTCATTGAAACGGCCGTTACTTTAAAAAAAGGCATGCCTTTTGGGTCAATTGATCAATTTCCTACAGCAGTTTTGATTTCAGATTTTATAAATGCATTTAAAAATTCGTATTTTTGATATAATACCACAATAATTATGAGCGGAACACTAAATAAAGTTATGTTAATTGGTCACCTAGGTGACGATGTCAAAATCCATTATTTCGAGGGAGGTAACTGTATAGGTAGGTTTCCTATAGCCACCAACGAAAGCTATACCAACAAGCAGACAGGGGAGAAAGTGACCAATACAGATTGGCATAACATAGTGGTTAGAAATAAAGCCGCTGAGATTTGTGAGAAATACTTGAGTAAGGGAGATAAAGTCTATGTGGAAGGTCGCTTGAAAAACAGGCAGTGGCAAGCAGAAGACGGCACTACTAAATACACCACTGAGGTTCATGTACAAGACTTTACTTTTCTTTCTACTAAGTCAGATGGAAGCATGGTTCAAGGCGCTCAAACCATGAATTCAAGCGCTGCAGATGTAACTGAGTCTAGCCAACAAATGCAAGCATCAAATACCCATTCTGATCCTTCAGATGACCTGCCATTTTAATTCATTTAAACTGTAAAGATTGGATCCTGACCCCCTTTTTTTAAGCCATTATTTATTAGCCATTGACCCTTCTTTTTTTTCAATTAAGATTGGTGTTTTACTTTTTTTAATTAGTTGTTCTGCCCTAGTTTCTGGTGCTGAAGTCGCTTTTTTTGGACTTTCCTCAACGGATTTATCGGAATTGGAAAAGGCGTCTAATGCTAAGGCCTCTTTGGTTGTAAAGCTTTTGGATAAACCTAAAAAATTATTAGCGACTATATTAATAGCGAATAATGCCATTAATATTGGTATTGTTTTGCTCTTTAGTAATCTTGGAGCGGTGTTTTTTTCCTCTATTACCTATCGTTTGTTTGGTTTTATTTCTTTGAAATTTTTAACCGAAGTGGTGTTGGTGACTTTTTTGATCTTACTCTTTGGGGAGATTCTTCCAAAGGTATATGCCAATAGAAATAGACGTTCTTTTGCGCAATTAATGGCGGTACCTTTAAAAGTGATAGATGTCCTCTTTACTCCTTTGAGTATGCCAATGAGATGGATTAGTATTAGTTTACATGAAAAGTTGGGTAAGCAAAAATCTACCCTAAGTATAGACCACCTTTCACAGGCGTTGGAATTAACCTCTGAAGGAGACACCACCAAAGAGGAGCAGAAAATTCTAGAGGGTATTGTATCTTTTGGAAACACTGACACAAAGCAAGTCATGCGACCAAGGATAGATATTTTTGCCTTGTCAGACCACCTGAAATTTGGCGAGGTCTTAGAATCTATTACCAGTCAGGGATATTCAAGAATTCCCGTATACAAAGACCATATGGATCAAATTATTGGTGTATTGTATGTCAAAGATTTGTTGCCCTACATAGACCGAAAAACCTTTAATTGGAACACCTTAGTCAGGCCTACTTACTTTGTGCCTGAAAATAAAAAACTGGATAACTTATTGCTGGAATTTCAAGAGAAGAAAATGCATTTGGCTGTTGTGGTAGATGAGTTTGGAGGGACTTCAGGGATTGTTACTTTGGAAGATATTATTGAAGAAATAGTAGGTGATATTAGCGATGAGTTTGACGACGAAGATTTAATATACTCTAAATTAGATGCTTATAATTTTGTTTTTGAGGGCAAAACAACCTTAAAAGATTTTTATAGGGTCACAAAAATTGAAGATGACGCGCTTTTTGAAGACCATAAAGGAGAGTCTGAAACAATCGCCGGATTTGTATTAGAGATTGCCCAAGGGTTTCCAAAAAGAGGGGCTAAAATTGTGTTTAACGACTACGTTTTTAATGTAGAGCATTTGGATAAAAAAAGGCTGCGTCAAATTAAAGTGACACTGCCCCAAAAAGAGGTCTAAAAAATTAATTGTTGTGAGGGGTTTTTATAGCGGTTTGGGTCTGTTTGTGGCGTTTATTATAACGTCTTGCAATTCCACGCCTACATATCCCAAGCCCAAGGCCTTTTTGGCCCTTTCTTATCAAAAGGCCAACTACCGCTTGTTTGAAAACGAATATTACACTTTACCTGTCCCAAAAAGGGCGCAGGTCTTAAATAAGACGTCAAAGAGCATTGAGTTGTTTTACCCTGAATTAAATGCGAGTCTGTATATTAATTACGTGCCAGTGACCCTTTCTTTGGATGAAATGGTTCACGGAATTGAAAAGAAACTCTCCGAGCACCAAACAAAAGCCACCGCTATTGTGGCTTATCCTTATGAAGAAGATGGTGGCTCAAAGGCTGGTGTACTTTATGAAATTAAAGGCAATGCGGCCTCTTCAGCTCAGTTTTATGTTACAGACAAGGAGAAGCATTTTTTAAATGGGGCTTTGTATTTTAATATTAAGCCAAATTACGACTCTATCTATCCAGCAGCCCAATATATCATAGAGGATTTAAGGGAAATGATTTCTCAGGTGTCGTGGAAGACTCCATAGAAGACGCGTAGTCTTCATAAAGCAACAAGGTCAAAATAGAAGATGTGTAGTCTTCATTAAGGCAACAAGGTCAAAGGCGCGTCTGAATTTGAACCACCACTAGTTTAATTTATTGGTTTGAAAGTTGCTCAGCATATTGGATGCTGCCAATGATAGCGGCTTCCATTTCCTTTACTTTTATAGCTTCTTGCTCAAGTATGGATTTCTTTTCAGCGTTTAAAGCTTTGCCTTTTAAGATTTCGTCTGCCGTGAAATTACCCCCAAAATCTTTCATCCATGTCATCATTTTTTTATGGGCTTTCTGCAGGCTGTCTACACCCGTGGAAAGCGCGACTATTTTTAAATCAATTTCTGCTGTAGGTGCCGCTTCCAAAAGACTGTCTTTTTGCTGATTGAGTAACTTAACTAATTTACCAATGGTACCCATTTTAGGCATTACTGCGTCATGTACATCCATAACTTCTTTCATAAGTGAAGGCGCTTCTTTTTTAGCGTCAGATTTACAAGCCTGCAATCCAATTAAAACAAGGGCAAAAAGGACTATTTTTTTTATCATTAGAAATGGGTGTTATATGGGTTTCACAAAGGTAAAAAAAACAGCGCCCGTAGGGCGCTGTTTTAATATTCAATTTCATATTGAAGGGTATTCCCTTTTAGTTAAAATCTTCAGCGGTTACACCACTATTCACTTCAACTTTATCTATGTTAAACTCTATTAATTGTGGCCCCATCATTTGTCCGAGATAAAATGGAAACATAATTCCTGAGGCTTCTTTGTAGTTCCCAAATTTCATGGTACTTTCAATGGTTTGTCCCATCATTTCTGTGGTGGTAACCTCCTGAACTTTTTGACCGCTGGCTACATTGTAAAAAGCCACTCTGTTGCCAGACACTTTTACTTTGTAAGCATTTTCACCATCTATTTTTTCAATCCCTTCTAGTGAAATTACTTCTGGATCTAAGTGAAGCTCGTAAAAAGGTTGTGCTTCATCTTTAATCATGGCCGCTTGCTGTGGATTAAAGTCCATTTTTTGTCCTTGCATCATGGCATAACCATTCTCTCCATTAAATACTTGTTTGCTCATTGACCTACCCATCATTTCAATGTTTTGCATGAATTGGTTGTCAGAGGTCCTGACTAATTGAAAGTTTAATGCCATACCTTGAACTTCACCTGAAGCAAAAATAGCGACTGTTTTTACCTTTTCTAAAACGGTCCTTCCTCCAATAGCATCTAAATATAGATCAATAACGCTTTGCGCAGTTACCCCTGCTGGAAGCTCCATTTTGTATTCAGGTTTTTCTACTTGGTCTGCATTTGTGTTGAAATACTTTACAGGAAGTTTTTTTCCTTGGAAAGTCATTTTTTCTAAGTTCTCTAGGACCTCTTTGCCCTTTCCTGTTACGACTACTTGGGTATTTTCTGTGCTAAAATACTTTCCAGCTGCTTGTTGTACATCTGCTATAGTAATGGCGTTAATGCGCTCTAAGTAGGTTTTGTAAAAGTCTTTTGATAAGCCTTCTGTTTCAATATTTAGTGCGTAGTTAGCAATTGTACTAGGTCTTTCTAAGGCCATTACAAAATTACCTACGTAAGTTGCTTTTGCGGCATCTAACTCTTTTTGAGTTACAGGCTCAGATGTGATTTTTTGAATCTCTTCTAAAATTTGTACTGCAGCTGAATCAGTCACAGCATTTCTAACACTGGCATATGCTCTAAATCTTGAAGGCACATATTTACTGTTTCCAATACTTGAGTACGATCCGTATGTGTAGGCTTTGTCTTCTCTTAAATTTTGAAACAATCTAGCAGAACCACCGCCACCTAAAATTCTGTTGGCCATTAAAGTGGGCAGATAGTCAGGATCTTTCATCTGAAGTTTAACCACATTCTGAACACTTACCTCAGACTGAACAGCATTAGGCATGTCAATAAAGTTAATTGTCGCTTGTGAGGCAGTTACTGGATTTTTCCAATTGGTCAATACTTGAGCGCCTTTCTCCCATGAATTAAAATGCTTCTTCACTAACTTTTTTACGGCTTTTGTGTCTACATCTCCAATGATCACCAAATAAGCATTGTTTGGATTAAAGTAAGTTTGATAGAATTTTTTAGCATCTTCTAGACTCACTTTATTTACTGTTTCTTCAGTAGCAAACTCTCCATAAGGATGCTCTTTTCCGTAAGCAATGGCACTTTGAACCCTTCCAGCCATTGCAGAAACATCTTTTTCTTGAGATTTTAAGCCAGTGAGTAGTTTTTCCTTTTCTTTTTGAAACTCCTCTTCAGTAAAATTAGGGTTAATGGCAGCGTCTGCCATAAGTTCTAATATTCTAGGAAAGTATTTAGACAAGGAACTGGCAAAAGCAGAAGACGCGCCAAAATTTAAACTAGCGCCTAAAAAATCTACTTCTTCGTTAAATGCATCCTTGGATATATTGGTGCTTCCATTACCCAATAATCCAGCGGCTAAACTTGAAACACCTGCTTTTTCTCCTTCTAAACTCGGTGGATTGTCTATACTTAATTGAATAGAGACCCTAGGTAATTTGTGGTTTTCTACCACCATCACTGTCAAGCCATTTTTAAGTTCAAAGCGGATGGGTTCCTCTAAATTGATCGTTGGGGCTGGTCCAGCCTCGGGCATAGTACTTCTATCTATTTGTGCGTAAAGGCTCACGGTTGTAAGCGCAATGACTAAACTCAGTATAATTTTTTTCATAACTATTTAGTTTCTTCTTTAGGGGTAGGTAGGTAATCAATCACAACTCTTTGGCTAGGCTTTAAATAAGCTTCTGCCACTTGTTGAATTTCTTCTCGGGTAACAGATCTGTAAATATCTATTTCTTTGTTGATTAAAGAGGTGTCTCCGTAAAGCATGAAGTTTCTTGCCAAAGAGTTGGCAATACCCTCTACACTTGAGTTTGAGTTTACGAATTGGTTTTCGAATTTATTTTGAAGCTTTTGGTAATCACTTTCTGAGATAAGACCAGATCTTACAGCAGAAATTTCTGCTTCCATCTCACCCACTAAGGTCTCTAAGCTCACCTCTCCAAGGGGCAAACCAAAAACAAGGTACATGCCGTAGTCTTCTTGGCCTACATTAAAGGCGCCTACTTGAAGTGCTTGTTTGTTGTCATCTACCATTTTCTTGTATAGTTTAGAACTTTTTCCGTCGCTTAAATAAGATGAGATCATGTCCAAAACATAGGCCTCTCTTGTGGCAAAACCTGGTGTTCTATAAGCCACCACAGCAGCTGGAATTTGAATGTTGTTGTCAAAAGCTTGGGCCTTAATCTCTTCGGTGATTGGCGCCTCTTTAGGGTAGTTTCTTACGACTTCTTTTCCAGATGGAATAGGGCCAAAATAATCCTGAATCATAGTTTTTGTTTTGGCTATATCTATATCTCCAGCTACAACAAGAACGGCATTATTAGGTCCGTAATAGGTGTTTTTGTAGTCAATAAATTCTTCTAAAGTAGCGGCATCTAAATCTTCCATGTATCCAATATTTGGATCTTTGTAAGGATGCACTTTAAATAAGTTCTCACCCACTACATTGAGTAAGTTTCCATAAGGTGAATTGTCTACCCTTAAGCGTTTCTCCTCTTTGACTACTTCATTTTGAGTGTCTACACCCACCTGGTCAATGACCGGATGAAGCATTCTTTCTGACTCCAGCCAAAGCCCTAATTCTAAATTATTTGAAGGAAACACTTCGTAATAATAGGTCCTGTCTTGAGAGGTGTTTGCATTATTTTTCCCTCCTTTGGAAGAGACAATGTCAAACCACTCTCCTCTTTTAATATTCTCAGTTCCCTCAAACAATAGGTGTTCAAAAAAATGGGCAAAGCCAGTACGGCCCTCGCTTCTGTCTTTACCACCTACATGATACATGACAGATGTGGTTACTACAGGGGCACCATTGTCTTGATGTAAAATAACGTGAAGGCCATTGTCAAGGTCGTACTCTTCATACGCTACCTCTTGTCCTTGTACTGTAAAGGCCATCAATCCCAGGCATAGCCCAACTAAATGATTTTTTTTCATGCTTCTTTATATTTATATTTAATTGTAGGTATATTAAAACCTAAAAATGTTACACTAATATACGTCAAAATGGTATTTAAAGTCAAATCTCTAACTAATTAAGACAATCCGTATATTTTTATCGATAATCAGTTAAATAAGTTGGTGATCTTTAGCTTGTTTTCTTTAAAAAAAGGATTTGCATATCAAATGATAAATCGTATATTTGCACCCGCCTAAACTTATTTAGGCCTTAATTAACTATTAAACATTAGCTATGTACGCAATTGTAGAGATAGCAGGGCAGCAATTTAAAGTTGCAAAAGACCAGAAGGTTTTTGTTAACCGTTTGCCAGAAGCAGAAGGAGAGAAGGTTCAATTCTCTAACGTGATGCTTTTAGAAGACGGAAAAAACATTACCATTGGCGCCCCAGCTATAGAAGGAGCCGCAGTAGAGGCCAAAGTAATTAAACATCTTAAAGGAGACAAGGTGATTGTTTTCAAAAAGAAAAGAAGAAAAGGGTATCGTGTTAAAAATGGACACAGACAATACCTTTCAGAAATTGTGATAGAGGGTATTACTGCCTCTGGAGCTAAAAAAGCTGCTCCAAAAGCCGCTGCTAAGCCTGCTGCTGTAAAAGCAGAAGCGCCTGCAAAAGCTGCCCCAAAAACTAAGGAAGATTTGTCTTCTAAAACTGTTGCTGAGTTAAAAGACATGGCAAAAGCTAAGGGAATTGAAGGAATTTCAGCAATGAAGAAAGCAGAATTAATCGCTGCTTTAAGCTAAATAATAAAGTTAAAAATAGATAGATCATGGCACATAAAAAAGGTGTAGGTAGTTCTAAAAACGGTAGAGAATCAGAGTCAAAACGTTTAGGTGTTAAGATTTTTGGTGGCCAAGCTGCTATTGCAGGGAACATCATCGTGAGACAACGTGGAACAAGACACAATCCAGGTGAAAATGTATATGCTGGTAAAGACCACACATTACATGCAAGAGTAGACGGATTAGTGAAATTCACAAAAAAGGTAGACGGTAAGTCTTTCGTATCAATTGAGCCATTCGAGGCTTAATGTACCCTTTCATATTATGGTATAAATCCTATGTTGCTTATGCAGCATAGGATTTTTTTATAATCACTTTTCTGATCAGTTTCCTGATCATTAATATCAATACAGAAAAAAACCCGCCATTGGCGGGTTTTTTTCTGCTGTTAAGCGTATAATTTAGTACCTGTAATACTCGGGTTTGAAAGGTCCTTGAACAGTAACACCTATATAATCTGCTTGTTCTTCATTAAGTGTTTCTAACTCCACACCCAATCTAGACAGGTGCAATGCAGCTACTTTTTCATCCAAGTGCTTCGGAAGCATATACACATTGTTTTCATATGCGTTAGAATTGGTCCAAAGCTCTATTTGTGCCAATGTTTGGTTGGTAAATGAGTTACTCATCACAAAACTAGGGTGTCCAGTGGCACAACCCAGGTTTACCAATCTTCCTTCTGCCAGTACAATGACGTTTTTACCATTAATGGTGTACATATCTACTTGGGGCTTAATCTCTTCTTTTGTGTTTCCGTGGTTTTTATTGAGCCAACCCATGTCTATTTCATTGTCAAAATGACCAATATTACAAACAATGGCTTTGTCTTTTAAAGCTTCAAAGTGCTCTGCACGAATAATGTCTTTATTTCCAGTAGTAGTGATTACTATGTCTGCATTTCCAATAACAGAAGCCATTTTCTTCACTTCAAAACCATCCATAGCAGCTTGAAGCGCACATATAGGGTCAATTTCAGTCACAGTAACTATTGAACCAGCCCCTTTAAAAGAAGCGGCTGTACCTTTTCCAACGTCTCCGTATCCTGCTACTACGACTCTTTTTCCAGCAAGCATGGTATCTGTGGCACGTCTAATGGCATCTACTGCAGATTCTCTACATCCGTATTTGTTGTCGAACTTAGATTTGGTGACAGAGTCATTTACGTTAATTGCTGGCATGGGCAAAGTTCCCTTTTTAACTCTTTCGTATAATCTGTGCACCCCTGTGGTGGTTTCTTCTGAGAGTCCCTTTATAGCTTCTGCTAGGGCAGGGAATTGGTCTAAGACCATATTGGTTAAATCACCACCGTCGTCTAAGATCATATTGAGCGGGCTGCGCTCTTCACCAAAGAAAAGGGTTTGTTCAATACACCAATCGAATTCTTGTTCGTTCATTCCTTTCCAGGCGTAAACCGCAATTCCAGCAGCGGCAATAGCTGCTGCAGCATGGTCTTGGGTAGAGAATATATTACAAGAACTCCAAGTGACTTCTGCCCCTAAGGCTACCAATGTTTCAATAAGCACGGCTGTTTGTATGGTCATATGTAAACAACCCGCAATTCTAGATCCTTTTAAAGGTTGAGAAGGTCCGTACTCTTCTCTCAAAGCCATTAGTCCAGGCATTTCTGCTTCTGCTAAGGTAATTTCTTTACGGCCCCAGTTGGCCAATCCAATATCTTTTACCTTAAAAGGTACATAGGGTAGGGGATTTGCACTCATAGTCTTTTTTTATTTTTACTTTCGTAGTATTATTAAGTTGCAAAGATACAACATAGCTCAGAATTAAATGCCGCTGCAAAAGACAATTCCTATTGGCCATAATGGTTCCGTTTACCTTTGGGATGTAACTGAGCCTGAGCTTTTTCTGTCCCAGGGAATTTTTCTTGCACCCTACAGTGTAAAAAGGTTAGCGGAGATGAAGTCTGAATTACACAGAAGGGCTTATTTAAGTATTAGGCATCTGATGGCGCTTGCAGGTTACACAGATCAGGATCTTTTTTATGACGCAATAGGAAAACCACATTTAAAAGACGGTTCTTATGTGTCTATTTCACACTCTTTTACACAAACGGCACTAGTGGTTCACAAAAATATACCAGTTGGTATAGATGTTGAGCTGCAAAGAAAGAAAATTTTGAGAATTGCCCATAAATTCACTCCATTTAATGCCCATACATCAAAAGACATTTTAAACCTCACACATATTTGGGCTGCCAAAGAAAGTATATATAAAATGGCCAGTACTCCTGGCTTGAGTTTTCTTAAAGATATCAGTGTTTTTTGGAGGGCTAAAAATACCCTCGGGGGTTGTATTCGCACGGCTCAACAAGACGTCTTTTATGATTTGAATGGCTTTGAAATTGGAGATTTTGGAGGTGTTTGGGGCATGGAAATTGAAAAGGCATCGGCCCGAGAGGGCCAATTAAAAGAGGCTTATGCAACAGCTTTAAAGAAGGCGCAAATTTACTAATGGTTTAAACCAAATATTACTAGAGTGATGGAGCAGGCATTTGAATTTTTTTTTGGAGCGTATTTTGGCGTTTCTCCTTGGTTGGTAGGACTGGAAATGACCGCGGTTTTTTTAGGCGTACTCTCTGTGTGGTTTGCCCACAAGGAGCGCATTTTGGTTTTTCCAACAGGATTCATCAGTACAGGTATTTTTGTGTATATTTTGTGGGTTTATGGATTGCTTGGGGACATGATTATTAACGGTTATTACAGCGCGATGAGTATCTATGGTTGGTGGTTTTGGTGGTATAAAAAAACAGTACAGCATGCGCCTCAAATATCTCGAGTTGCCAGTAATGAATGGCGTAAAGCGGGGTATTTATTTATTGGGGCTATTTTTTTTGTGGTCTGTGTGTACCAATACTTTGGAATGTTCCATGTCTGGACCGCCTACGTAGACACTTTAACCACAGCAATATTTTTTGTGGCCATGTGGCTGATGGCCAAAAAAAAGTGGGAACATTGGCATTTTTGGATTGTAGGGAACCTGATCAGCATACCACTTTATTGGTATAAAGGCCTTACCTTTACCGCCTTTCAATATATACTGTTTACTATTATTGCCGTTCTCGGATACCAATCATGGAAGAAAAATTTAAGCAACAGCCCTCCACACTCGTTAAAGTAGTTCTTTTTGGTCCTGAATCTACGGGTAAAACCACTCTGTCTGAACAATTGGCGAGACATTACAACACGGTTTGGGCACCAGAGTTTGCCAGAGAATATTTACAAGACAAATGGAATGAAGAGCGCAAGACTTGTGAGCCTCATGACCTTTTGCCCATTGCAGCTGGGCAGATTGCCTTAGAAAATAAATTGGCCCAAAAAGCGACAGATTTGTTAATCTGTGATACAGATCTTTTGGAAACCAAAGTATATTCTGAAGCCTATTATATTGGATACTGCGACCCTACACTTGAAAAATACGCATTGGAAAACACCTATGACTTGTATTTTCTAACTTATATTGATGTGCCATGGGAGGCAGACGACCTTAGGGATAAACCCACGGCAAGGGAGGAAATGTTTGCCTATTTTAAAGAAACCCTTGAGAAATATAACCGTCCTTATGTCCTTTTAAAAGGTGATAAGAAAACTAGATTGGCTACAGCAGTAGCACATATAGACGCTTTACTTGCTAAAAAATGATTTGGACCACTCAAGATATTCAACAATTTAAGGAGCTCAATATTTCGGTAGATAAGGTTACCGAAGACTTAAAAACATTTAGAAGGGGTCTTTCTAAACAATCTTTAGAGAGAGCGGCCACTATTGGAGATGGCATTTCTGTTTTAAAACCTAGAGCAGCACGTAAATTAGTGCGCTTTTTTGAAGACGCTCAAAATACTACCGAAGTAGTGAAATTTGTACCAGCTTCGGGCGCGGCAACGCGAATGTTTAAGCCTTTACTCTCTTTTCTAGAGGCTAGTGAAGCGAAAGATTTTTCTTTTTCTGCTTACTTAAAATCCCATGTAGAAGTATCTGATTTTATAAAGGAAGCCCATCATTTTCCTTTTCACGACACTGTTTTAAAGCAGCTTCCTGCAGATTTTTCATTTGACGCCCCGGCTTCAGTAATTTTATATCTCAAGGCGTTATTGCAAAGTCCTGGCCTTAACTTAGGCAACAAACCTAAGGCGCTATTGCCTTTTCATAAAAATGAAGGTCAGACGCCCTTGGTCTTGGAGGAACATATTTTAGAGGCTTTGCATTATGCCAAAAGTAAAGGCACAGCGCAATTACATTTTACCATTTCAGAGGGTCATTTAGCCGCTTTTAATGAGGCGATTAAAGAGATTTCAGCTTCAGATAAATTCCGTGATTTGGGGGCATTCAATGTTCAATTCTCCCATCAAAAAACAGAGACAGATACTTTGGTGGTTGGCTTAGATTTGCATCCGCTTAGAGATAATGACGGTCGTTTGGTGTTCCATCCAGCGGGCCATGGCGCTTTGTTGGACAATTTGGCGGCTTTACAAGCTAATGTAATTTTTATCAAAAATGTAGACAATGTATGTGCCCCTCACGGACTAGAAACCTCTTTAGAGTATAAAAAAATATTGGGGGGTAAATTATTACAGGTACAACAACAAATGTTTGCTTACACGGAGGCTTTAGATTCTGAGATTCCCTTAGATGCTACTGATTTGGCCTTTATGGTCACTTTCTTTAAAGAGACCTTTTCTAAAAACCTGCCGGAATACTTTGAAGAAATGGCTTTAGAAGAGCAGCGCACGTTCTTATTGGAATTATTCCACAGGCCTATTCGGGTTTGTGGTATGGTGGAGAACGAGGGTAAGACTGGAGGTGGACCATTTTGGACAAAGGACAGCTTGGGCCAAGAGAGCCTTCAGATTATTGAAGCGTCTCAAGTGGCTGTTAAGGATCCCGAACAATTGGAAATATTTGAAGCGTCTACCCATTTTAATCCGGTAGATATTGTCTGTGGAATTAAAAACTATAAGGGAGAAACTTTTGACCTTACTGCTTTTAATAACCCATCTGCTGCTTTTATTGCTGAAAAGAATCGATTGGGTAAAAGAGTCAAAGTGCTAGAACTTCCAGGACTTTGGAATGGTGGTATGTGGGAATGGAACAGCATTTTTATAGAAGTACCCAAAGAAACCTTTACCCCTGTAAAAACTGTTTTAGACCTCCTTGACCCTGGTCATATGCCAGGCTAGGAGCGTATAGAAAAGCCAAGCGATATTTCTTTAAAAAAAGATTGTGCCCTATGGATTTGCCCCCTATCTTTGCATTGTCTCAAAGGGGTGCGAACTTCATTTATTGAATAAGCTGAGATTATACCCATGGAACCTGGGCGGGTAATGCTGCCAAGGGACTGCTTAAAAGCTATTGTTGTTTTTTATTTGCGCATTTATTTTGTTCAAATAAGTCCAATTCATAAGCTTTAAGCGACCATTTCACTGAATTTTAACCAGAATAACAGCCCCTTTTATTCGTACTAATTTTATTACGAATGAAAATTGTTTTCACTACACTGGCTACTGCACTGCTCACAACAGCAGTCTGGGCCCAAACAAAGCAAACAGACAGTTTGCTCCAAAAAGAAATTGCCTTAAATGAGGTTTTTGTCAGTGCCCTCAGGGCCACAAAAGCCATGGGTGTTTCCTTTTCTAATGTAAAGGCTGAAGATTTTGAGGCTAGAAATTTAGGGCAGGATCTGCCTATTTTGTTACAGTATTTACCTGGAGTGGTAACCACCTCAGATGCTGGAGCTGGAATTGGATACACCGGAATTAGGGTGAGGGGTTCAGACGCGACAAGGGTCAATGTAACCATCAATGGAATTCCCTATAACGACCCAGAATCTCAGGGTACTTTTTGGGTGAACCTACCAGATTTTGGCTCTTCTGTCTCTTCTGTACAACTTCAAAGAGGGGTAGGTACTTCTACCAATGGTGCTGGCGCATTTGGGGCCAGTTTAAATATCTCAACCAAAGATGCGGTTCCGGAAGCTTCTGCTCAAATTAGAAGCGCTGTAGGTAGTTTTAATACCTTAAACAACAGTGTTCAATTTAACACAGGTCTTTTAAACAACGATTTTAGCCTTTCAGGAAGGCTGTCTCGTATTGTTTCGGACGGCTATATTGACAGGGCAAGTGCCCGATTGTCTTCTTATTTCTTACAGGGGACCTATCAAAAAGGGAGCACTACTTTAAAAGGACTTTTATTTGGTGGTCATGAAGTTACTTACCAGGCATGGAACGGAATAGACGCACAAACCCTTAATGAAAACAGACGGTTCAATCCTTCTGGAATGTATACGGATGCCAATGGACTCATGCAATTTCATGACAAGGAAGAGGACAACTACAAACAAGACCATGCACAATTACATTGGAATGAAGTATTAGCGGATGGTTGGAACGCCCAATTCGCCCTTCATTTCACCAGAGGCCGAGGTTATTTTGAACAGTATAAGTCCCAAGAAACAGATGGTTCTTACGGAATTGGTTTGCCTTCTGAAACCCCTACGGACCTCATTAGGAGGCGTTGGCTAGACAATAGATTTTATGGTTTTACTACCGCTGTAACCAAGAAAACCAATCAGGGTCAGGTGATTCTTGGAGGTGCTTTAAACAAGTATGAAGGGGCACATTTTGGAGAAGTTATTTGGGCACAGCATATGGGAACGGCTCATATAGGAGACCGCTATTACGACGATTTTTCTACTAAAATAGACGCGAATATTTACTTGAAATGGCAGCAGCAATTTGGCCAAAAATGGACTTCTTTTGTAGACCTCCAGTACAGGGGAGTAGGTTATACAGCCAACGGAGAAGAGACCGGATTAGTAGACGATGAATTTGGTTTTTTTAACCCTAAGATGGGCCTTACTTATCAAACCAATCCAGCCAACAGTATTTATGTTTCCTATGCTGTGGCGAATAGAGAACCCAATAGAAATGATTACGAAAGCGGCAATCCTAAACCGGAACAACTCAGAGATGTTGAGTTGGGGTGGCATTATTTATCGCCATCGTTTCAATTAAATACCAACCTGTTTTATATGCGTTATAAAGACCAATTGGTTTTAACAGGGGCTTTAAATGATGTGGGGGCGCCACTAAGGGCCAATGTAGGAGATAGTTATAGGTTGGGAATTGAAATAGACGCTCAAAAGCAAATGTCTAATAAGTGGTTGTGGCAGGCCAATGTGTCTTTTAGCGACCATAGGAATTTAGACTATTTTTTCAATAGAGATGGTGTGCTAACAGATTTAGGGAATACACAAATAGCCTTTTCTCCAAGATTTATTGCAGGACAAATGGTCCAGTACAATATAGATGAGCATTTTGTTTTAAGCATGCTCTACAAGCGGGTTGGTAAGCAGTATATGGGAAACATTGATTCAGCCGCCTCCGTTTTAAAAGGCTACAGCCATACGGATTTAAATGCCCAATACACTTGGAATTTATCGCATACTTTTAAGGAAGTTAGGTTGAATCTTTTGGTGAATAATTTGTTTAATAATCTCTTTGTGAGTAACGGTTATTTTTTCACCTACGACGACGATTTTTCTAACCCAGGGACCATAAGCACGGTAGAAGGTGCTGGATATTACCCCCAGGCAGGAACCAACTTTTTGTTGGGCGCTACCTTTTCTTTTTAAGCAATTTATTTTGGGTTATTTGGCTTCGCCGATGCCTTAATTAAAAACCCTTACTGTGTTTCCGCTGGCCTGCGTTTGGTAGGCCAGCAGATCATAGTTTCGTTCCGTGCTGTTGGCTGGGTTTAGTAACTGCCCTGTGAATAAACTGTAGCTTAAAGCGTCACAGTCACAAATTCCATTTTGACCATCAATAACCAACGTGCTGCAGCTATTTGGGGCATGATTGGCACAGCTGGCTTCAAAAGCGACAAACTGATCAAAGCCAGAATTCATAACAATGATTCCTTTGGTGCCAATACCGCTAGCATCTATATATACTGGGTTGCCTATAATTTTAAGTGGGTTGTATTTGGGTAAGCTTAAATTAAGTTCAATAGAAAAGTTAAGTTCTTGAAGGTAAGGATTCCTTCTTGAATTTTGAGTACTGCAGTTTACCATCAAAGCGCTAAAAAACAGAAGTATAGCAAGGGTTTTTATGGTTTTGACTTTAGACATAACATGCTGTTTTGAATAAAAAATTATGTATCTTTGTTATGATCCTCTACAATAGAGGATTTTTCTATTTAAAACCATGAAGATATGAGTAAAGTATCTTATTATACCGCAGAAGGATTAAAAAAGTTGAAAGACGAATTGAATCAGCTTCGCGACATTGAGCGGCCAAAGGCTTCACAAGCTATTGCAGAAGCCAGAGATAAAGGAGATTTGTCTGAAAATGCTGAATACGACGCGGCTAAAGAAGCCCAAGGGCTCTTGGAGCTTAAAATAGCTAAGATGGAAGGAATTTTGGCTGGGGCAAGACTTATAGATGAGTCACAACTAGATAATTCTAAGGTCTTAGTGCTTTCTACAGTGAAATTGAAAAACACCCAGAATGGGATGCAAATGTCTTACACCCTAGTGGCTGAAAGTGAAGCAGATCTCAAGTCAGGAAAAATCTCAGTAAACTCTCCTATAGGACAAGGTTTATTGGGGAAGAAAGTAGGAGACATTGCTGAAATTAAAGTACCCAATGGAACTATGGGCTTTGAGATTGTAGCCATTACTCGTTCTTAGATTTAGGACAGGTCATAAGGGTCTATCAATACCGGCAAAAGACTTTTTTCCTATTTTATTTGACCACTGTTTTTATTTAACCACTGTTTTATTCATTACCCTACTGATGGCTAGTATTTTTACCAAAATAATTCAAGGCGATATTCCTGCTTATAAAATTGCAGAAACAGAAGATTGTATTGCTTTTTTAGATGTAAATCCAAATGCAAAGGGGCATACGCTTTGTGTACCAAAGAAAGAAGTAGATAAGATTACAGATCTTTCCCAGGAAGATTATTTATCCCTCATGTCATTTTCTTTAAAAGTGGCAAAGGCTATTGAAAGATCAGTTTCTTGTAAGCGGGTTGGTTTTACTGTAATTGGTTTAGAAGTGCCCCATGTCCATGTGCATTTAATCCCATTAAATAGTATGGCAGACGCTACTTTTTCTAAAAAAGAGGTTCTTACACCCTCCGATTATGAGACCGTTGCAGCAGACATAATGGCTGCTTATAATAACTGATTAATCAGTTAATTAGACCGCTTCCGTCAATGAATTTCTATTCAAAGCGATTAATAAAGGAATCTTAAAGTGTTTTTTGACTATCAATTAGGCCATAGGAAAGTGCATTTCAATACGCGTACCCTTGTTGGTTTCTGAATGTATTTTCAAGACGCCTTTGTGAAACTGGGTCACAATCCTTTTGGTCAAGGACAGCCCCAATCCCCAACCAGATTTTTTAGTACTAAATCCTGGATTGGTCACTTTTTTAAGGTATTTTTTTTCAATGCCTGGCCCGTGATCCTGTACACTTACTACAATATATTTCTTGTTTTTTGCTATTTCAACAATGATAATTCCGTGTCCTTTCATAGCATCTATGCTATTTTTTATTAAATTTTCCAGGCACCAAAAATAAAGCGGTTTGTTTAATGGAATTATATGTGGTTCTAATTTGGACTGAAACTGAATGTCAACAGATTTTGGAAATCTATCGCTGAGGTATTGAATCCCTTCCTGGGTAGATTGTATTAAGGCTACTTTATCTAAGCCAGTTTCTAGACCAATACTAGAGAAACGGTTGCTAATTGTAGACAATCGTTCAAGGTCTTTATTTATTTCAAGCGTGATTTCAGGAGATACGCCACGTTCATTTAAAAGGCTGTTCCAACCCATTAATGCACTTAGAGGAGTCGCTATCTGGTGGGCGGTTTCTTTAGCCATACTGGCCCATAAAATATTTTGAGCGGCTACTTTTTCTAATTTTAGCGCGAAATAGACTACAGCAGAAAATAAGCCAAGTATTAATAGGAGTGCCAATGGAAAATACCTGAGTTTTTTTATATTGGGCGATTCTCCATAATACAGGGTAGCCAATACGGTTTCACCCTCTTTTATTTTAATTGGTGGGTTCTCTTTGGCAAATCTTTCGATGAGAATTTTCAAGTTTTTTGAATTTTCAGAAATGTCTTCATTGAAGTTGTTAAAGCTATATGTGCCATCTGTATGAGATAGAATCATAGGGGTTTTGGTGTTGGATTGAAAAATTTCTAACACCAAATCTCCAAGGGGGGCATTTGGATCTGCCCCCATAAATTGTGATTGGGCTGTGGCCCAAATAGACATCTTATCCTGGGCCTCTTTTTTAAATTCTTTTAAAAAATTATGGGTATTCCATAGTATGAGACCCACAATAGCGAGGGCTATTGAGATAAGTATTGGTCTTGCATAAGTCAGTTTAATAGATGTTTTCATAAAAGCAAATCCTGTGAAAAAGGATATTCTTTAAAATTAGGCATTATTTTGAGAAAGAAACCCAAAGGGGTTTATTACATTTTGTTACCTTTGTTTTTGACAAATTTTAATTTAAAAGACGCCACATGGAAGTACAAGGGACTGTAAAATTAATAGATGAAACTAAAACTTTTGGAACAAACGGTTTTAGAAAAAGAGAGCTGGTTGTGACTACAGAAGAGCAGTACCCACAGCATATAATGATTGAGTTTGTACAGGACAAATGTGATCTTTTAAATTCATTTTCTCCAGGTCAGAAAGTGAAAGTGGGCATAAATTTAAGGGGAAGAGAGTGGCAGAGCCCACAAGGAGAGACCAAGTATTTTAATTCTATTCAAGGTTGGAAAATAGATGCTTTGGAAGCAGCTAGTTCAGGATCTGCAGCGGGTATTCCACCAGTACCTCCAATGGAAGCTTTTAGTCCAGCAGACAATTTAAATGAAGAAGACCATGACGATCTTCCATTCTAATAAAGATAACAATTGACTTCATGGTCATTCACCATGCCAGTCGCTTGCATAAAAGCATATATAATAGTAGGACCTACAAAATTGAAACCTCTTTTTTTTAGGTCCTTACTTATTGCTACAGATAATGGTGTGAATGCAGGAGCTTCTTTGTACACACTGACCTTATTGATAAGGGTCTTTCCCTGTGTAAAGCCCCAATAATATTGACTAAAGCTGCCAAACTCTTCTTGGACTTTTATAAATGCGCGTGCATTTTGAACACTAGATCTAATCTTTAATCGGTTCCTTACAATGTCTTTGTTTTGAAGGAACGCTTCTAATTTGTCTTCATTGTAGTTAGCTATTTTCTTATAATCAAACTGATCAAAAGCCTCCCTAAAGGCCCCTCTTTTTTTTAGAATGGTGATCCAGCTTAATCCTGCTTGAAAACCCTCTAGTATTAAAAATTCAAATAAGGTACTGTCTTCCCTCACATCCCTTCCCCATTCCTTGTCGTGATAGGCTTCATAAATAGGATCTCCCAAACACCAACTACATCTCTTTTTATTCATATTTTTGTGCTTTAAACACTTTTCTAAGCTATAAAATATTTTTTAGATGTCCACCACAAAGGCCCAAATAGAATCTGCTATAAAAACAGCATTAGACTACCCTTCTTATATGACCCTAATGCAAGAATTAGTGCATAAAGGAATGAGTACAGGTCTTGAACAAAGTGACGCTTTAACCAATTACACCCTTTTGAATAATAAACGCATGAAGCGTTTGAATAAAACTTTAAGTGTTTCCGCACAAGTTCAAGCTAGGATTCAAAATTACCCTAAAGACATTCGTTTTTTAGTCCTAACAGAGAGTTGGTGTGGAGACGCCGCGCAAAGCCTTCCCATGGTTTCAAAAATAGCTGCATGCCAACCTAGTTGGTCTGTGTCACTTATTTCAAGAGATGAACACCCAATCCTAATGGATGCCTACTTGACCAATGGTGGACGTTCAATTCCTAAGGTACTTATTTTAGATAAAAATACTTTAGAGGTTTTGTCCCATTGGGGTCCAAGACCTGCTGTAGCTACAAAAATGGCAGCAGATTATAAAGAAATTCACGGCAGCCTAGACGCAAACTTTAAAGCGTCTTTACAGTTGTGGTACAACAAAGATAAAGGCCAGTCTACCCTTGAGGATTTCATAGCTTTATTAGGTCTTTAGTGCTCTAAAGGATATTTTTTTGAACGTTTAGTGTCCCATTAAGCTTAAACTTTATGAGGCCTAAAGATTCCTCAAGCTTAGCGTTTTACAGGATTAAATTTTTGTCAGCGTTAATTTTTTCTGGTGATTAAAGTTTTCTTGAACACCCTACTTAGGCTAGTTTTTTGCTTGAAAGTAATAGGTAATTGTTCCCCATTGCATTTTACCTTCTCGGGTATTAAATTGCGCTTTAGAGGCATATTTAAGTGCGTTTTCTAACAAACATCCGTTAGTAGTAGTGCTTTTAACGGTATTTATTTCAGTGCCAACGACCACTCCATCTGGGGTAACTTTAATATTGACAACTACTTTTCCGCCTTGTTTACAGGTATAGACAGGAATAGGAAGTGCTGTTTTGTCTCTTTCAAATAAATGATAGTAGACCCTTGTTCTTGAGGGCAAATTGGTGTAGTTGCTTTTTTGGGCTTTTAAGCTGTCTAGAACTTTTTGATTCTCCTCTTCTAATGCCATTAGTTTTTCATTGAAAGTGTTGCCTATACCAACATCTTCACTGCCGTTAGCAGTAATAATGCCACTAGAAGTATTGGGCTTCATTGAGCTGTAGGTTGCTTTTTTTGCAGTGTTGTAAGCATTATTGCTTTTAAAATCTGCTGAATTTTCTTGAATCTCTTTTGCTTCAAGGACCGCTTTATTGTCTTCTTTTGGAAGGGGCGCTGATTCCAAGGCCATTAAGATTTCTATGTCTTTTTCTGCTTTGAAGTAGTTTGGATATAGGTGTAGGTTTCCTAAAATTAAAAGAAGGAAACCCATTGAAAAGAGGGTGCTTAAAAAAGCCAATTGACGCCTATTCAGGTGGTTTACAAAGTAAACAAACTGGGTTAATTTGAGATTAGTAAGCGCTTTCCAATAGGCCATTGGTGGGGTGTGTTAAATTAGGCTTAAATTAGGCTAAGCTACTAGGGGTTATTGACTCCTAGGATACAATGAAAACTTTCCTTTTATGGGGCAGTATTTTTTTCTAGCAAGTCTTTGAAAGAAGCTGCATCTATAGCATTATTTACGTTAAAATCGCCTATTTTGGTTCTTCTTAGAGAAGATAAATGAGCACCACTTTTTAAGGCTTTACCGTAATCATGGGCTAGGGACCTGATATAAGTACCCTTACTGCAGACCACCTCAAACGCAATAGTTGGAAAAGTTTTGGGTGCTATTGTAAATGAGTGCACACTTACCTGTCTGGTTGGGATTTCTACCGATTCACCAGCCCTTGCGTATTCATAGAGCCGCTTGCCTTCTTTTTTTAGGGCAGAAAATACCGGAGGCCTTTGTTGTATATCACCAGTAAATAATTCAGCGGTACTTAGCAACTGCTGCTCTGTAATATGTTCCGTATTAAAATCTGCGTCAAATTCAGTTTCTAAATCGTAAGAAGGGGTTGTTTTTCCTAGTGAAATAGTGCCTGTATATGTTTTTATCTGGCCTTGTAATTCGGCAATTTTTTTAGTAAATTTTCCAGTGCATATAATTAATAAACCGGTAGCCAACGGGTCTAAGGTACCCGCATGACCTACTTTTATTTTTTTGATATTAAATTTTGTCTTAATACCCCATTTTACCGCATTGACAGCCTGGTAAGAGCTCCAATGTAGTGGCTTGTCTATCAATAAGATTTGTCCGGTTTCAAAATCCGTTAAGCTTAGGTCGTGTAATGGCATATTTTAGCTATTGGTTAATCCCAAAATAATGGCGATGCTTCCTACGCACAAGCAGTATATGGCGAAGTAGAATAATTTTGCCTTTTTTACAAGCGTTAGCATCCATTGGCAAGCCATGAGGCCCGATATAAAAGCAGCGCAAAACCCCACTACTAAACCTGGGGTATCTGTTCCTTCAAAGGCAATGGAACCAGAAAGTAAATCCTTGGCTACTTTACCAAAGATGAGTGGGATGACCATTAAAAATGAAAATCTCGCTGCTTTAGACTTGTCTACCTTGAGTAATACCGCAGTGGCAATAGTAGCACCAGACCTTGATATACCTGGGAGCATAGCAATTCCTTGCGCCAAACCAATGACCACAGCATGGCGGTAGCTTACTGTCTTTTGATTGTCTTTTGAGCGATCTGCGATGTAGAGTAAGCCACCCGTCACCAACAACATACTCCCAACAAAAATCACTTGACCTGAAAAAAGTGATTCTAAGGCCGTTTCAAAAAACAAACCGATCACCACAGCTGGGACCATTGAAAATATAATTTTAAGTGCAAAAGACCTAGATTCAGTATCTTTTCTATTGAATATTCCAAGGATAATTTCTCCAATATCTTTTCTAAAAACAACCATGGTGCTCAATGCAGTCGCAAAATGCAGTACAACAGTAAAACTCAATTGTTGTTCTGCCAAACCTTCTGCGCCTAAAACACTTTTAGCCAATTCTAAATGACCGCTAGAAGAGACCGGAAGGAACTCTGTAATACCTTGTATGATCCCAAGAATTAATGCGTCTAGTAGTTCCAATTATTTCTGCTTGTTTGGGTCGAGTAAAATTGCGTAGGCTTGAATTCCCAAACCAATTAACACGAGGGTTGGTGCGAGTCTTATTCTTCTGAAATTATAAATCTCAGGATTAAACAGGTTGGGATCCGTGCTTTTACCTCCAGCCATTAGTATAAATCCTAGCGCCATAAACCCTATTCCAATAAATAGAAATTGATAATTTTTTCTGCCAAATACAAAAGATTTTTTAGGTAATTTATCTTTTTTCATTTTTGTGTTTTAGTTTAGTAAAGTGCTGCTGTTCTGAGGTTTAAAAACCGCTGGGCTGCAAAGTAGGTGCTTATTCCCGTAATAATGGCGCCCATAGAAAAGACGCCTAGGGCTACAATGCCAAGTGTAATAGGATCATTTAAAAGTCCTAAACTGGGAAAAACCAGGTCTAAATAGGCCATTAGACTCCCAATACCAATAAGTGCAACAAGGGCTCCTAAAACACCCAGCTTAATATTTGTGGTCATAAAGGGCTTTCTGATAAAGCTTTTGGTGGCACCCACCATTTGCATGGTTTTGATAATAAATCTGTTTGAATATAAGGCCAAACGAATAGAAGTATTGATGAGTAAAACAGCAATAAAGGTCATTACACCACTAATCACTAGGATCCAAAAAGAGATTTTTTTAATATTATCACTCAGTAAGTTAACCAGTGGCTGGTCGTATGCTACTTCTGCAACAAATGATTTTGCACTTAAATTTGCTACAATTTCAGCGATTTCCTCTGGACTTACATAGGCAGCTAATAAACTTAGATCAATGGCATTTTTTAGGGGGTTGTACCCTAAAAATCCTAGGAAATCTTCTTCAATATCTTCCCTGAGTTGTTCTGCAGCTTCTTCTTTAGAGACAAAAACAGCTTCTTTAGTATAAGGGGCCAAAGCAAGTGATTGCTGTAATTGGGATATTTCTACTTTTTTAGCATTGTCTTTTAAGAAAACTGTGATTTTTATCTGTTCCTTAAAGTGGTCTCCTAATTTTTTTGTGTTTATGACCAAAACACCTAAAATACCCAACAAAAATAGCACTAAACTAATGCTGAGTACCACAGAAAAGTAGGAAGAAATTAATCTTCTTTTTTGATAGCGTTCGAAGGATTGGCCCATAGGATAAACGAATAGATGGTAAAAATAGCAAACTTATGCCAAATCTAAAGCTAGTTTGGTTATTTGTGTTGTCTCTAGACCTTAATTTCTTTTTGCTTTGCACAATTAAACTTATTTTTGTGGCGCATTATAAAACCGAGGTGTACAGCGTATTTGTAAAATCCTGACCCCAAAAAAAATAAGCATGAGATGGAGTATCATTTTACATCAATAGAATCCAAGTGGCAGAAGTATTGGGCCAAGCACAAAACTTTTAAGGCAGAAAACAAGAGTGAGAAGCCCAAATACTATGTATTGGACATGTTTCCTTATCCTTCAGGTGCAGGTTTGCACGTTGGACACCCACTAGGATATATTGCTTCAGATATTTACGCTAGATTTAAAAGGCATAAAGGGTTTAATGTACTTCATCCAATGGGCTATGATTCCTTTGGCTTGCCTGCGGAGCAGTACGCCATTCAAACAGGACAACACCCAGCCATTACTACCCAGGCTAATATTGATAGGTATAGGGAACAATTAGATAAAATTGGATTCTCTTTTGATTGGGATAGAGAAGTGAGAACTTCTTCAGGCGATTATTACAAATGGACCCAATGGATTTTTGGGTTGTTGTTTAATGCCTGGTACGATAAGGCTGCAGATAAAGCCAGATCTATTGACTTGCTCGTAGCTCATTTTGAAAAAAACGGGAATGAAGGGGTACTGGCAGCTGTGGAGGAAGCGGTAAAACCTTTTTCTGCGAAAGAATGGAAAGCGGCATCGGCGAAAAGCCAAGAGGAAATACTACAACAGTACAGATTGACTTATTTGGCAGAGGCTCAGGTAAACTGGTGTCCTGCGCTGGGTACAGTTTTGGCAAATGATGAAATTATTAATGGGGTTTCTGAACGTGGCGGCCATGCTGTAGTGCGAAAGAAAATGTTACAATGGAGCATGAGAATTTCTGCCTATGCGGAAAGATTACTTCAAGATTTATCCCTTTTAGATTGGCCACAACCTCTTAAAGACAGCCAAACCAATTGGATTGGAAAGTCCAAAGGCGCGATGGTTACTTTTCATACACAACCGAGCGAATGGTGTGGTGAGTCGCTGCCTATTGAGGTGTTTACGACCCGTCCAGATACTATTTATGGGGTTTCTTTTATGACCCTCGCCCCAGAGCATCCTTATGTAGATCGCATCTGTTCTCCTGAACAGAAAGCGTCGGTTGCGGCATACGTTCAAGCCACTGCCAAGCGTTCTGAAAGGGATAGAATGGCAGACGTGAAAACCATTTCAGGAGCCTTTACAGGAGCTTATGCAAGCCACCCAATTACAGAGGAGCCTATTCCTGTATGGATTGGAGATTATGTTTTGGCTGGTTATGGTACTGGCGCAGTAATGGCGGTTCCATGTGGGGACCAACGTGATTACGATTTTGCCAAATACTTTGATTTGCCTATTCCAAATATTTTTAAAAACGTAGACATATCTCAGGAAGCATTTGCCCAAAAAGAAGGGGCTGTAATAGACCATTCAGATTTCTTGTCTGGATTGCCCTATAAAGAAGCTTTGCACAAATCAATATTGGCCTTAGAAGCCTTAGGGTCTGGCTATGGAAAAGTGAATTATAGGTTGAGAGATGCTGTATTTAGTAGACAGCGGTATTGGGGGGAACCTTTTCCAATCTATTATAACAATGGGGTTCCTGTGCTTATTGACAAAGAACACTTGCCTATAAGACTGCCTGAGGTAGCCAAATATTTGCCCACAGAAACTGGTGCGCCGCCTCTTGGAAATGCCACCCATTGGGCTTGGTGTACTATGACAAATCAGGTGGTGTCTAACGAGGCTATTGACCAAAAGACTGTTTTTCCTTTAGAGTTAAATACCATGCCTGGTTGGGCGGGAAGTTCCTTCTATTTCAACAGGTACATGGACGCTACTAATCCGGAGGAAATGGCTTCAAAGGAAGCTTTGGATTACTGGGGAGAAGTAGACCTCTATATAGGGGGGAGCGAACATGCTACAGGCCATTTGCTGTATGCGCGTTTTTGGCAGAAAGCATTGTATGACTTAGGCGTTTTGCCCCAAGTAGAGTTTGCTAAAAAATTGATCAATCAGGGAATGATTACGGGAACTTCTGCCTTTGTGTACAGGCTTCCTGATACCAACACCTATGTATCTAATTCTCTAATTGAAGGGAGATCGGTTCAGCCCATTCACGTAGACGTCTCTATGGTAAATGTTTCTGACGAGTTAGATATAGCCGCATTTAAGGCATGGAGGCCAGAATATGCGGAGGCTACTTTTGAATTGGAAGAAAAAGGGGTTTACCTGGTGGGTAGAGAGGTAGAGAAAATGTCTAAGTCCAAGTATAACGTGGTGAGCCCAGACGCTATTTGTGCTCAGTATGGCGCAGATTCTCTGCGTTTGTACGAAATGTTTTTAGGGCCATTAGAGCAATCTAAGCCCTGGAATACTGCGGGAATTACGGGGACCCATGGTTTTTTAAAGAAATTATGGAAGTTGTATTTTAATGAAAACGGCCCTGTTTTTAAATCAGAAGCGCCTAGTCCAGAGCAGCTAAAAACATTGCATAAGACCATTAAAAAAGCGACAGAAGATATTGAAAGCTTCTCTTTTAATACCTCGGTGTCTACCTTTATGATCTGTGTAAATGAACTGGCTTCACAGCAATGTGTGAGTCAAGAAATCTTAGCGCCATTGGCCATTTTAGTTTCTCCATATGCCCCTCATATAGCAGAAGAATTGTGGGAAGCTATGGGTCATGAGGAATCAATTTCTACGGCGCCATTTCCTATATTTAATCCAGCCTATTTGGTAGAATCAGAGAAAGAGTATCCGGTATCTTTTAACGGTAAAATGCGATTTAAAATGACCCTTCCAATGGATATGTCAAAGCAAGAAATAGAAGCCGCAGTCTTGGCGCATGAAAAAACCATGCAGCAATTAGACGGAAGGACCCCTAAAAAGGTCATTGTAGTACCCGGTAAAATAATTAATATAGTAGGCTAATCCTTTGCCATATATGGAAACAATAGAAATGATTGGCTTGTTGGCCGCTACGCTTACCACGGCAGCATACCTTCCACAAGTAGTGAAGGTGTTAAAAGATAAATCTGCCAAAGACATTTCCCTGTCTATGTACTTGGTCATGTTTACAGGGGTAGTACTCTGGTTGGTCTATGGGCTGTATCACAACAGCGCTCCTATAATTTTTGCCAATGTGATTACTTCTGTATTGACTTTAGCGGTGATTGTGCTAAAATTAAAATACAAGTAAGGCCAAAATGTCAGTGAAAGTCCTGACAGCTTATTTTGGTGTTATTTTTGTTAAGTTATTTTAAAAGCTATTATTATGATGTTATATTATGTAATTGTAGGACTCATGGCCCTTGTCAGTATGGCGGTGAGCAAAAAATTGAAATCTAAGTTTGCTACTTACTCGAAATTGACCCTCAGAAATGGTATGAGTGGTGCTGAGGTGGCGCAAAGAATGTTGGAAGACCATGGCATTAGAGATGTAAAAGTAGTGTCTACACCTGGACAGCTTACAGACCATTACAATCCATTGACAAAAACGGTTAATTTAAGTGAGGCTGTATATGGACAACGAAATGCAGCAGCAGCAGCAGTTGCTGCCCATGAATGTGGCCATGCCGTTCAGCATGCAGTGGCTTATCCTTGGCTTCAAATGCGCTCTAAAATGGTGCCTGCAGTTCAGGTGGCTTCTGGGCTTTCTCAGTGGGTAATTATGGGTGGTTTGGTCCTTTCTGCTACGACTGCATTGGGCAGTAGCTTATTGCTTGCAGGGATTGTTTTATACGGTATTGTAACGGCTTTCACTTTTATTACATTGCCTGTGGAATACGACGCCAGTAACAGGGCTTTGGCTTGGTTAAAGCGCAAGCAAATTGTAGGACAAGAAGAATATGCTGGTGCTGAAGACGCTTTAAAATGGGCAGCAAGAACCTATGTGGTAGCTGCTATTGGTGCCTTAGCGACATTGGCTTATTTTGTATTGCGTTATTTAGGATCAAGAGATTAAAAGCCTATTTGACGGTCAATTTGCTGGTCTAAAGAGATAAAAGTTTCTGTTCTAGACACCCCTTTGATCTGTTGAATTTCCTGGTTGAGTAAGCGCATGAGGTGTTCATTGTCCTTGCAGAGTACTTTGATCAAGATGGACCAATTTCCTGTAGTGTAATGACACTCCAGTACCTCTGGTATTTTTTTTAATGCACTCACCGCAGCGGGATTGCTCATGGCTTTATCCAAATAGACCCCAATATACGCCATGGTATTGTAACCCAATGTCTTGGTATTTACAATAAATTTCGATCCTTTTATTACCCCAGATGCTTCTAGTTTTCTGAGTCTTTGGTGGATGGCTGCGCCAGAGATGCCAATTTTTCTAGCGATTTCCAAAATAGGTTTTCTGGCGTCCTCCATGAGGAACCGGAGGATTTCTTTGTCTATTCCATCTATTTTAGGAAGGAGGTTTCCGCCTGTCATACTTACATATTTTAAGTAAAACTACATATTTTATTTCAGTATTTATCCTTTAGCCTCAATAGTGTTTCTTTTTAAAACGCTTTAGTCGCTAAAGTTTCCTGAGACATCTTTTGTTTAAGAGCTGGCCACGTATTCTGTAGCGTATCCTAAGTAGGGCACTTCAAAGTCTTTGAATACCACCCCTTCTTGAGCCAACAGTTTTAATACGGGGGTGTATATTTCTTTGTGTATGGGAATGCGCACACCAGGCGTAGTGATTTCTTTATTTAAGATGAGCAAACAGGACATGGCGAGGGGTAGGCCAACAGTTTTCGCCATTGCAGTATGCGTTTGTGAGGTTCCTTCTACCACCATATGAGCGTCTAATTGTCGCATTCCCCCTTGGTATGCATAGCCTATTTTATGGTACATGACCACCATGTCTTTCTCCTCCAATCCAAGGGTCCAATGGGCTTCTAATATTTCTTGGAGCAGCTGGGCAGGAGTACCATTTTTTATAGTTAAAAAATGCTGGTCACTGAATAGGTGAAGCTCCATGAGCTTGTCCCACATAATGTCGTCTTGGTCAATTTTTAGATAATGCCTGACTTTTAACTCCACACTATCTGTTGGGGAATAGGGCAGAAATAAATTAATGAATGCCCTGTAGCTCATTTGTTCACTCTCTTTAATGTGGTAACTGTCATCTGTGAGGCCCAATTGCACAAAAATATTCCAAGCCTTTGAAAAGCCAACCCTTCTCATGGTTCCCCTATATAAAGTGAGCGCTTTTTCTAAGCCATAAGCGGTCCTGTATTTTAGAGAGTCTCTATTGGCATAGGCCTCAAATTTCCCATAACCCTTAATGTGCATGAATTCTGTACGCCTAAATAATTTATGATAAGGGATGTATTTGTAGGTGCCTTCTTGAATGAATTTAGCGGCCCCACCCTGCCCTGCAATGACCACATTTCTTGGATTCCATGTGAATTTATAGTCCCATAAATTTGGTTTTTCTTGGGGCGCTACCAAGCCTCCTGTGAAAGATTCAAATAATTTAATTTCCCCACCTTTATTTTTTATTTGGTCCATAAATGCCATAGCACTCATATGATCAATTCCAGGATCTACCCCCATTTCATTTAGGAAAATCAATCCCTTTTCTTTCACCTCCTCTTCTATTTCTTTTAATTCAGGACTCACGTAAGATGCAGTGACCAAATGTTTTTCAAGGGTCAGGCAGTCCTTGGCAATCAAAAAATGCATATGCGCAGGAAGCATAGAGATTACAATATCTGCTAATGCAATCTGTTTTTGTCTAATAACGGGATCAGTAACAGATCCAGTGACAATAGTTAGGGCAGGATGTGACGCAATATGATTGGGAATATGAGCGGTCTCTCTGTCTAATATACAAAGTGAGATACGCTCCTTATCTGAGTGATCTAATAGATAATCAATGAGGTAAGCAGTAGATTTTCCAGCACCAATTAAAAGAATATTTCGCAACATGAGAACGGGTTTATACGTTCTTAAAAATAGCGAATTGTTATATTTTTAAAGAATTACTTAAAATAAGTTATGAACAAAACAATTATTTCTTATTCTCTAGGCTGATGTACTTTTGAAGCGCCATAGTCATAGAAGGTGTTTCAGGCGTGGGTGCTTTAATATCAATCCTAAGTCCAGCATCTGTGGCTGCTTTAATGGTAGAGTTTCCAAAAACAGCAATTCGGGTATTGTTTTGTTTAAACTCAGGGAAGTTTTTAAGCAGTGATTCTATTCCTGAAGGGCTAAAGAAAACCAGTACGTCATATAAGACGTCGCTTAGATCGGATAAGTCACTAATAACAGTTTTATAAAAAATCCCTCTTTTCCAATCGAGTTGTAATTGGTCTAAAGCTTCAGGAACTGTAGGTTTTAAAACGTCAGAGGAAGGGAGTAAGTATTTTTCTTCCTTGTATTTTTTAAATAGGGGCACTAGGTCTGTAAAATTCATTTTACCTACATAAATCTTGCGTTTCCTATACACAACATATTTTTGAAGGTAATAAGCCACCGCCTCTGATTGGCAGAAATATTTCATACTGTCTGGCACCTTAAACCTCATTTCTTCTGCCAGTCTAAAATAGTGGTCTACCGCATTTCTACTCGTCAAAATAATTGCCGTGAATTGACTCAAGTCTATTTTTTGTTGTCTAACGCTTTTAGCGTCTACGCCTTCTACATGAATGAAAGGCCTGAAATCTACCTTTACTTTTTCTTTGTCAATAAGCCTTGCATATGGAGAGTTCTCCATCTTTGGTTCTGGCTGTGAGACTAAAATTGTTTTTACCTTCATGGAATCACGTATTAAAAATGCTTACAATTATTAAAAACGGCGCTATTTCAAGAGCGCAAAGGTACAAAATAAAATAGAATACATTATGTAAGATATACTTTTGATAATTTCTTAATATTAAGATCCACCCAATGAGTGTCACGATGATACATAAAAATAAGCTGCTGTAAAACAGAAATTTAGCATTTAAAGGAACAAATGCGAATAAGATATTTGCAGTGAATAAGATCATACTGCAGTAATTAAAGAAGCTATTTTTCTTAAAAATAATTTCGTTGAGCAATTTTTTGTTTCCAAACAACCATCCATGTATGTTCTGAAGTATTGGTTTAACAACAACAAACACCCCTATAAGCGCAAAATAGTGCCAATAATTAAGTCCGTTTATTGCAGCGTTTTCGAACAAAATGGGCGCAAAAAAGAAAATGAATAGGCTACAATTAATCATAGCGAAGATTCCCCATAGCCATTGAAAAGGATGAAGAAAAGCTTGTTTTTTATTGTAGACAAAAACGTATTTATTGTGGTTAATTAAATTTGAAAATGACAGATGTCTTTGCGGGTAAGCCATTTTTGAAAGACTGATCAGCACCAAGGAGAGCCATAACAGTCCAATAACCCAGTCGGGTATGTTATGAAATCTTAATTCAGCTTCCATGTTGCTATTTTGTGTGACTTAGCTCCCAGTAAGAAAGGCATTGAATGGGCAGAACAGCTAAGTTTGAAATAGCCCATGGTTAAATCTAAGTCTTTAAGAAGGTACTTAGCCTCTAGAGTTATTTTTTCCCCTGGCATTAATATTCTATTGAGATTGTCAGGATTTATGGGGCTAGGTTTTTTAGAAAAAACTCTGATGCTGTCGAATTCAGAAAGGTGTTGAAATTGTTTGTATTCATTGAGAAAAGCAACCCCAAAACGAAGTTCTTCAATAGAAATTTGGAAAGAATATGGATTTTGTAGCTCAAAAACAAGGCTGCTGTCTTTGGCTTGAACCAACTCTGTTTTTAATTGATTATAAGGCTTAAATGAGGAGATCCATCTTCCGTAATAGGGAACGCCTTTTGCTTTTTCAAATGAAAAATCTGCCGTACTTTTTCCTGTATAAGCCCCTGTACTGTCTTTTGAAATGTAAGCAACATTTTCCCCTATGAGCTCATTTTCAGATCCGTCTATGTTGTATTGGTTTTGGCGGTAATTGATTGTATTAAGGGAATAGGCTTTATTACCAGTGTAAAAGGCATACATAGGTGCATTTCTGTAGGAATTTTCAAAAACAACTATTTGGTCTCCTACTTTTTCTTTTAGTGCAGCTGTCCATGCCTTATTTCCATGTGCCTCATATGAAATAGGTAGAAGGGGTTCGTACATAAGTCCAATTCTTAAAAACACAATTAGCCCAATATTGATCCAGCCACTCACCCACAATTGTTTTTTGAGTTTGGGGTTTTGCGTCAGGGCGTCAAATATCAATAGGACAGTTGGAATACAAATCACGACCATCCATTGGGTTTGTATGCGCCTATTGAAACTCGAAATAAAGAAAAATACTAGGACGGTAACAATAACACCAAACAAACTTTTTTTAAGCGCAGTGTCTTTAGATAGGCCAAATAATGCTTTATAAATGAAAGGAAAGCAAAACCCAAAAAGCGCCATAAGATTTATAAAATAACCCAAACCAAAATCAAAAAAGTCGTAGGCCCTGTTGGGTCTTTCAAACAGATGGTATGCCACAGACACAAAATCATTGGAATACAACCATAACAAATGTGGGCTGTAAGCCAAAAGACTCACGCCAACAGCTCCCCAAGCATATTTGTTTTTCAATAGGCTTGGCACCCCAACAATAACCCCTATAATTACCAACACCGCGTTGTATTTACTATACATAAGTGCCGCCATAACAAGCCCTAAAGATACACTAAGCGCCCAGTTGGGTTTTTCAAAAAAGTTTTTTAGGAGGTAAAATAGCAGGGCAGTAAAAAAGAGTAAAGGGGTGTCTGGTAAGGTAAAAAAGCCATAGGCATTTAGTAAAGTCATGGAACAGACCAACACAAAAAATGACCCAATATGATTGTCTTTATGGGGCTTAGAAACGGTGTTCCAAATCAAGAGATAAGCGCCCAAACTACTTAAAACCCCTATTATTCTTACGCCTAAAGTTCCTTTAAAAAAAAGTTGCCCCAGAGCGATCATAGCGGCTACCATAGGCGGGTGGTCAAAGTAGCCCCAATCCAGCTGTTTGGAAAAATACCAATAATAAGCCTCGTCATAAATAAGCTCAGTGAAAACAGCTTGGAGGGTGTTGGCTAGACCAATAAAGACCATAATCCCCCAAAAAAGCTTTTGTTTATTCCCTTTCATTATTATTGATTAGTCCCCAAATTTACAAATAATTAAGGCAGGCCTCGCTTTTAGAATTCATATTTAAGGCCCAAAAAAAAACATAAAACCAAGGTTTCATTCTCATTTTACGCGATTTATGTCCTATTTTTGCGCCTAAAGATGTCCATCCATGTCCAATAGACTTGTTATTATTCCCACTTATAATGAGATTGAAAACATCACTCAAATTATTAGTGCTGTTTTTGAACTTTCCTTGGACTTCCATGTTCTGATTGTAGACGACGGATCGCCTGATGGAACAGCAGCACAAGTTAAATCCTTACAAAGCCAATATCCAGGACAGCTATTCATAGAAGAAAGAACTGGTAAAGGAGGCCTTGGAACTGCATACATTCATGGATTCAAGTGGGCTTTAAAAAAACAATACGACTACATTTTTGAAATGGATGCAGATTTTTCTCATCCACCAAAGGACCTTATTGCCCTATTTGAGGCCTGTGAGAAAGGGGCAGATTTATCTGTAGGTTCTCGTTATAAAAAGGGAATTAATGTGGTGAATTGGCCCTTGTACAGAATTTTAATTTCTTACGGGGCGTCTTTTTATGTGAAGCTAATTACAGGTATGAGGGTGCATGACCCAACGGCAGGATTTGTTTGTTACACCAGAAAAGTATTGGAAGCCATTCCTCTGGACCGGGTGCGATTTGTGGGTTATGCTTTCCAAATTGAGATGAAATTTAGGGCCCATATTTTAGGTTTTAAGATTGAGGAGGTTCCCATCGTTTTTAAAGACAGGGAGTTGGGAAAATCAAAGATGAGTAGCGCTATTGTGGGCGAAGCCGTTATTGGCGTTTTAAAGCTCAAATGGCAAAGCGTGTTTAATAAAAATAATTTTTAGCATGGGTTATACGATTATAAAGAATGGCACTTTAGTCAATGAGGGTTTGGCCTTTCAGGCCGACGTCTTACTCAAAGACCATTTCATTGAAAAGATAGGTAAAGATCTTTCCCACCCCAATGCTACCATAGTAGAGGCTAATGGCATGTGGGTGTTACCAGGAATTATAGATGATCAAGTCCATTTTAGAGAACCAGGTCTTACCCATAAAGGAACCATTTATTCGGAAAGTAGGGCAGCTGTAGCAGGAGGTATAACAACCTTTATGGAACAGCCCAATACCAATCCGCAAACCACCACGATTGAAGCCTTAGAGGCTAAATTTGCTTTAGGAGCACAAAGCTCCTTTGCCAATTACGCCTTCCCATTTGGTGGGACCAATGACAATTTAGAGGAATTAAAGCGATTGGATAAAAACGCTACTTCTAATGTAAAGTTATTTTTGGGATCCTCCACGGGGAACATGCTCGTAGACAATCAGAAAGTATTAGAAGGCATCTTTAGAAACACCGAATTGGTGATTTGCACCCATTGTGAAGACGAGGGAACTATAAGAGCAAATATGGCCGCTTTTACTGAGCGTTACGGTGAAGACATTCCAATGGATGCCCACCCTAAAATTCGCTCAGAAGAGGCCTGTTATTTGTCTTCTTCAAAAGCCGTTGCACTGGCTAAAGAGACTGGGGCTAGACTGCATGTATTTCACTTATCCACAGCCAAAGAAACCGCTTTATTTAGAAATGACATTCCTTTAAAAGATAAAAAAATTACTGCAGAGGTATGCCTGCACCACCTTTGGTTTTCAGAGGAGGATTATGCAGAGAAAGGCAGTTTAATTAAATGGAATCCAGCCGTTAAAACAGCCAATGACAGAGCAGGCTTGTGGGAGGCGCTTTTAGATGATCGTATAGATATCATTGCCACAGACCACGCCCCCCACACTTTAGAAGAAAAACAACAGAAGTATGCCAAAGCACCTTCTGGAGGTCCTTTAGTACAGCACGCTTTGGTAGGCATGTTAGAAAAAGTAGACCAAGGAATACTCTCTTTGCCCACCATGGTTCAGAAAATGTGTCACAACCCAGCTATTTTATTTGATATTGACAGACGTGGGTATTTAAGAGAAGGGTACTATGCAGACTTGGTTTTGGTAAAACCTAACAGTCCTTGGACTGTAAGCAATGAAAATATTGTCGCCCTTTGTGGCTGGTCTCCATTTACAGGGACACGTTTTTCAAATAGTGTTCAAAAAACATTTGTCAACGGGCATTTGGCCTATGATAGTGGCGTGATTAGCGGTCATAAAAATGCCATGAGACTTAATTTTAATAGAGATTAATATGAAGCAAATGTTCTTTTTTGCCCTACTTGCATTTGGTCTTTCTTGTAGCAACCAAGTAGTGCCTAAACCAGATAGAGTACTGTCTTTGGATCAGATGGAATCTATAGTATATGATATGGCTGTATTAAATGCAGCAGTAGCTGCAGACAGGTCTCAGTTTAAAGCACAATCTATTACCCCACTGGGATACATCTATAAAAAGTACGAGATAGACAGTACCGTATACGCTCAAAATGACTTGTATTACGCCTCAAAGCCATTGGAATATGAGGTTATATATCGCAGGGTAGAGAAACGCCTCCAGGCCTTAAAAACTACTTACGACCAGGCCGCTAAAGCGTCTAGCGCTTTGGAATAAATGAAGGTTTTCATTGAAAGACATCCTTCATTGAATGCCATTCTTTGTTGAAACACATCCTCCGTTGAATGCTGTCCTTTTTTGAAAGCCATTCTTTGTTGAATATTGTCCTCTATTGAATGCTGTCCTTAAACAGGTCACAACACCCTATCACCACTTTTTTAATGGGCGTGTATTCCATTTTTAATGTTATACTGGATTTACTGGCATCGTAAAAATCCCTTCGACTCAGGCCTTTTAGGGTGTGTTTTGTTATTTTTCTGTCGCCCTTTAGAAACAAGCCCTTAATATAGTCTAAGCGCCAAAGGATTTCAAGGATCCAAAAAGGCAGTTTATGGGTGGGTTTTTTTAAACCAAATCCCTCCGCCATATCTCCAAATAGCGCTTTGTAAGTCAGGTTTTCTGAAACACAGATAAAACGCTCTTTCCATTTTTCTTCCTTAACACTGAGTGTCATACAGTTCACAACATCTTTTACCCCAACAAATCCTGAACCACCAGGAAAGTAGAATGGACTGCCTTTTTGTGCGAATGAAAATAATTTACCACTTCCTTTTTTCCAAAACCCAGGGCCTAGAATTACACCGGGATTTATAATGGTGGCAGGAAGTCCCTCCCAAATACCCCGCCAAACCTCCAATTCTGCTTCGTACTTAGTTAGGGCGTATACATTTGGATCGCTAATATTCCAATCCGTTTCCTCTGTAATGTGATTTTGCGTATCTGATTTTCCAAGTGCAGCAATGGAACTCACATAACAAAAAGCACTTACCTTAAAGTCTAAGGCAAGATTAACCATATTAGCTGTTCCTGTAACATTTACAGATTTAAGGGTTTTGTAAGCACTGGGATCAAAAGAGATGTGGGCAGCACAGTGATATACCGTTTTAACTCCTTTGAAAACAGGGGTTAATCCTTCTAGGTCCAATATATCTCCAAGCACCCATTCTATGGTCTTATAGCGCGCTAAGTTAAGGTCGCCAGATGAAATAAATAATTTCTTTACAGCCTCTAATCCTTTTACATTTCTGTAAATAGCCCTACATAGCTGATGGTCTTCACATAGACTAAAAAGAAGATGGGCACCAACTAAACCGGTACCTCCAGTAACGAGTATCATATTATCAAAATTACGTTTTTTATTCCCTATTTTTGCCCCATGAAAGCTATTTTTCCTGCTCCTTTTTCGTTAGAAAACACCCAAGAGGCATTTAAAGCCCGTGCTTTGGAACTATTTGCATTTCAATACAAATACAATGCGGTATATCACGAATTTTGCCGCTTACTCAAAAAAACACCTCAGCAAGTTCAAACCATTGAAGATATTCCCTTTTTACCTATTTCATTCTTTAAAACCCACCAGGTTATTACACAGCTGCCTCTAGAGCCAGCTAAAGCTTTTGCTGAGATAAAACCTTTAGATAAAAGTACAGATTCCCTTTTTTATTTTACCTCTAGTGGGACCACTGGCTCTGAAACATCAAAACATTTTGTTCCCGACTTATCGCTTTATGAAGCAAGTTATATGACGGCTTTTGAGATTTTTTATGGTCCAGTAGAAAACTATTGTGTATTGGCTTTATTGCCTGCTTATTTAGAAAGGGAGGGATCTTCATTGATTTATATGGCAGAAGACCTCATTAAAAAGACCCGCCACCCCCAATCTGGTTTCTACCTTCACGACCACGAAGCGCTTTATAAAACCTTATTGGACCTTGAGTCTAAAAATGCCCCCGTATTTTTAATTGGGGTTTCTTTTGCGCTACTGGATTTTAGTGAAAAATATGGCATGTCATTGAAAAACACCATAGTGATGGAAACCGGAGGAATGAAAGGAAGGCGAAAAGAAATGATTAGGGAAGCGCTTCACGAAAAATTAGGCAGTGGTTTTGGCGTTTCTAAAATTCATTCAGAATACGGAATGACGGAACTTTTGTCCCAAGCCTATTCCAAAGGAGACGGTATTTTTGACACGCCTCCATGGATGAAAATATTGATTAGAGATACGGAAGATCCTTTTAACTTTGTGGGTGACGGAAAAACAGGAGGCGTTAACGTCATTGATTTTGCCAACATACATTCTTGTGCATTTATTGCCACTCAAGATCTGGGAAAGACTTTTAGTGACAATAGCTTCTCTATCCTAGGCCGTTTTGACAGTGCCGCTATTAGGGGGTGTAATTTATTGGTGCCTTAGTATTTTTTGGCCAATACTGGCTTTGATATTTGCTGTAATCTAATATTTTGAGTGGTGCTACATGAAGCGAATTAACTTTCAGAAATTTATTCAAATACCAGTATAAAGTAGTTCTTTTTCCCCCTTTGCAACAACACATACTTCTGATCAATCAAGTCTTTTTGACTAATTAAATAGGTTTCCCCAACCTTTTCTTTATTTACTGAAATGGCGTTTTGCTTTAATTCTCTTCTGGCATTTCCATTGGATTTTAAAAAACCAGTTTCAGCAGACAAAGCTGCGATCATATCCAATCCATTTACCAGATTCGAAAAAGGAAGTACCGCTTGAGGAACCCCTTCAAAAACAGCTAAAAAGGTTTGAGTATCTAATGTTTTCACCACGTCTGCAGTAGTTTTTCCAAATAAAATATCACTGGCTTTTAAGGCATTTTCATATGCTTCACTTCCATGCACAGCCGTAGTCACTTCCTTTGCAAGATTTTTTTGAAGCAGCCTTAAATGTGGGGCCTCTTGGTGATCAGAAACCAATTTAGCAATGGTTTCTTGGTCTAGTAAGGTGAAAATTTTAATGTATTTCTCTGCATCTACATCAGAGGTATTTAACCAATATTGAAAAAATACATAAGGAGAGGTTCTGTTGGCGTCTAACCAAATGTTACCGCCTTCTGTCTTTCCAAATTTGGTTCCGTCTGCTTTAGTAATAAGGGGGCAGGTTAATGCATAGCCTTTGCCTCCTCCAATCCTCCTGATGAGCTCCGTTCCGGTAGTGATATTTCCCCATTGGTCAGATCCACCCATTTGAAGGGTGCACTGGAAATTTTTATAAAGGTGTAAGAAATCGTACCCTTGAACCAATTGATAGGTGAATTCCGTAAAAGACATGCCTTCTGCAGCTTCAGAAGAAAGTCTTTTTTTTACAGAGTCTTTGGCCATCATATAGTTTACGGTAATATGCTTGCCAACATCTCTGATAAAGGATAGAAAAGAAAAGTCTTTCATCCAGTCGTAATTGTTTACTAGAACAGCTGAATTAGACACCTCTGAATCAAAGTCTAAAAACCTGGAAAGCTGTTCTTTTAATGCGGCCTGGTTGTGTCTTAGGGTGGCTTCATCTAGTAAATTTCGCTCATTGGATTTTCCTGAGGGATCACCGATCATTCCCGTAGCTCCACCAATTAATGCATAGGGTTTGTGTCCTGCAATTTGAAAGTGTTTTAACAACATTACCCCTACTAAATGACCTATGTGCAAAGAGTCTGCTGTAGGGTCTATACCCATGTATGCAGCGCGCATTTCACTTAATAAGTGTTCCTCAGTTTCGGGCATGACGTCATGCAACATACCCCTCCATTTCAATTCAGCAATAAAATTTGTAAGCATTATTTGATCCGTATAACATTAGAAATACAAATATAACTTTATTCGCTAAACACAGCAGATTGATTGTCAAAAATGGGCTTTGAAAGCGGCACTTGGAATACCGTTATTTGATCACTAATTTCCTGGTGCTACTTTTAGCTTCTGCAAAGATTTTAATCACGTAAATACCAGGCTTAATATTAGGAAGGGCCAGTTCTTTTGTTTTGAGTACCTTTTCGAGTACAGGGGTACCAAAGACATCAAATAAAATGATTTTTTTTGGTGTGCTTAGGTCTGTCTCAATAAACACTTTGCCTTGGGTCACTGGATTGGGATAAATCTTTAGTCCAGGAATTTCTGCTGACTCATTTTGCTGTGCAAAACCAACAGAAAAGGCAAAAAGCAAAAGTATGTAGGCGACTTTTTTCAAAAAAAATATTTTTTACACAATAAAGATACATTTTTTTTGTTCGGACCAACTTAAATACTTGTCAACTAGAGTCTTAATTTTTGCATTGGGCAAAAAAAACCCGGCTGGAAGCCGGGTTTAAAACTTAGTAATGATATTAAAACTTGTAGCTAAAAGTCAATGAAATATTAACTCCTGGTTTTATGCTAGAAAAAATAAAGTCTGCATTTCCGAAGTAATCAAACCTACTTTCTATAACATCGTTTAATAAGTTATCTATTTTAAGTGTAAGTGTTTTTTTATTGTTTTGACCAAAGCTTTTACTAGCGTTTAAATTTAAACTGTGAAATGGTTCGGTATAAACATCAGGGAATTGACCCACTCCTATAACTTCAAGAGCTCTGCCTTGTACGTTATAAAAAACCCCAGCTTCTAAATTATTTTCAAAAAGGTCATAAGTGATTCCCGCATTTACTAAATAAGGAGATTGTCCCTGTAATTTTCTAGTAGTTCCAATAACTCTATCTCCAGCCACTGACTGACGCGCGATCAATTCATTATCAGACATTTCTAATTCAGAAACAATCAAAGAGGAGTTTACATTAAAAGATAAACGATAATTGTCATTTGAATAAATAGAGTTTCTCATTTCTACCTCAATACCATATACTGTTGCTTCTTTTGTATTTCTTGCAATTAATGTATTTGGAGTGGTTACATCATAATAATTGATTTCTATTGGGTTTTCAAATTTTTTGTAAAAACCACTAATTGCCATAAATCTATTTTCTTTTCCATAATGTTCCCACCGCATATCAAAATTATCAATATAAGTTGGCTTTAAGTCAATATTTCCAACAAAGAAGCGCTCAGTAATTGGATCATAAATATTTGCAGCTGAATTTTCTTTGAAACTTGGGCGAGCTGTTGTCATTGAGTAAGAAGCCCTTAACTTAGTATCGTCATTTATTGAGTAAATGAAGTTTGCAGAAGGATAAAAATCTTTAACATTTATAAATTCCTCATTGTCATATACTTCTCCAGAAACATTTTGTCCAGAGTAAAGTACATTATATTCCTCATATCTAACCCCGAGGGTAGCTTTAATTTTTTCTGAAATATTCAATTCAGAAGAAATATAGGCGCCAATGGTCTCGTTTTGTGCTTTATACTGGTTGGTTGGTTGGTAATCTCCAATTACAAAAGAACCGGTATCTTTTGTTGAGTTCCAAATAAAACTAGAATTTAAAATATTATTATAGTTTCCATCTAAATCCATTGAGTTTCCTCTGTAGCCTATAGAGAATAAATCAGTTCCAAATTTTCTGTCTTTTGTATTATATGCTGCTCCAACCTTTAGTTTATTTCCTGGTTTGCTGAATAATTTAAAATCATATTTTAGATCTGCTTTAGCAGAAACTCCATATTCTTCCAAATCCCTCCAAAGTCTTAAAGGAAGTGCTGTAGAAGAATTATCTATGATTCTATTACCGTTGCCTAAGACATTAAAAACTGTTTTCCTAAAGTCAATATCCCTAACCCTAACAACTGAGGGTGCAAACTTCCAATCAAATGAAAATTTTTCACTAAGGCGATACGCGCCAGAAAAAGGTACTGTTAATATCTCTCTTTCTGTATGTGTCATAGTATTAGTAACTCCAGAATATGGATTCTCAATATAGTCTTCTATAATTCCATCAAAGCCCATACTTTCTCCACTTCTAATTGCAAGAATTGTTGCTTTGTGTTTAAATACGCCTGTTTTTAATGATACACCAAAAAGTCCACTGGCAATTGCTGTAGTGGTTCCTAATTCCCCTTGTTGTCCATCAAAATCTTCTTGTTTTGTATTCCTTACAGCTACACTTCTATTTATTGCATTTTCGTAATAGTCAGTATCGAATTTGTAATTCATTGAGGCAATAAATCCAATCGATACCTTGTCCGATATATTATATTGGTTAGACGCTGTTCCACCAATACTATAATCCATTAAATTATTTTCCCTGCTTACCCCCATCTGTTTGGTAAACGCGTTAGTACTAGAAATTAAAAATGTTTCTTGCTGTGTATTGTTTACATTCACAGGTCTAGGAAAGTCAACAATAGAGTTAAAAGGGAGCTCATTAGAGCCACTGTCAAAACCAAGTTTATTTAAAGAAAAACCTGGAAGTGTGGGAGCATCTTTGAAATTTGTAGCAGCGTTATAACCTGTTGAAATAGACACACTGTATTCAGGAATTGCTGAAAAATCTTTTAAAATAACATCTACAAGTCCACCAGTGAAATCTGCAGGCAAATCAGCACTTGCAGATTTATTGATTAAAAGATTGTCAATTAAATTAGTTGGAAAAACATCCAATTGTAGGGTATTTCTGTCTGGATCCAATCCAGGAACCTCTACATTCCCTAAAAGGGTCTTAGAATATCTATCTCCTAATCCACGAACATATACAAACTTTCCTCCTTGGACAGAAACACCAGGTATTCTTTTTATTGCTGTTGCTACATTTCCGTCCCCAGATTTTTTTATAGTTTGAGCAGATAAACCATCTAAGAGAGTAATAGCCCCTTTTTGAATAGCGAGTACTGCTGCTTCATTATTTTTTTTAGCAGATACAGTTAAAACAACTTCTTCTAATTGATTTGAACTAGGATTCAATGTTACATTTACAGGAACCTCCTCATTATCTCCTACTTCAATATCACTAATAACAATAGTTTTATAGCCCAAGTATGAAAACTCAACTTCATAAAGCCCCTGAGCACTAACAATGATTGAATAACGTCCTTCAAAGTCTGTAATTGAACCAAGAGTGGTTTGGGTTTGTCCCTTTTCACGAACAATAACATTTGCAAAAGCAAGTGGTTCATTAAGATCGCCGTCCATAACAAGTCCTGAAATAGCAGATTGAGCAAAAGTAGCTTGGAGAGCTACTGTAAAGAGCAAGAATAATATTATTTTCTTCATTTATGTATTTATTTATACAACAAAAGAATAGCTCAGTGAGAGCTATTCTTTATTGTTTAAGGTATGGTATGTTTGTTTTTTTAGTTAAAAAATTGTGTCCAACCAAATACAGACTCGTCTGCTCCTTTAGATGATGGTCTAGTTGTACTCACTGAAATCCAAGTGGCAGAAGCTTCATCTACTTGACCACCTACAACAGTAGCTTTAGAATCAGAGGTTACAACTATAAAGTCTTTGAAATTTAGTTTACCTTCAATTGGAGCAGTTCCAGCACCATCATAAGTATCTGAATCAATTCCACCTAAGGTTGTAGAAGCTGGGAAATCTACAAACAATACGTTTTCGTTAAAACCTGTTGCATCTGATTTCCAATTACCAAAAGTGTCAAACTTAGCTGCGTCAGATCTTCCATAAGCAGTCACATTTTTAATAGTGTATTCACCAACAATGGCATTGTTTGGTTCTTCAGTACCATCTATCTCAAAAACAGTATCTGATCCTGGAGCCATGATTACTACCGCATTACTAATTGTTCCATCGTATGCTTGGTCTAAATCAATTCCGTCGTCGTCAAAGTTTGCAATGACAATATTGGTTACGTTAACAGCGCCTCCGAAAATCTCAATTCCGTCGTCTTCTGAACCAATTAGTTCAATATTTTCGATTACAGTTCCTGAACCTACTCCACCCATTGTTAATCCTTGTAATTCGTTTCCAGGGGAAACTGCAGTACCAGTGTGGCGAATAGAAACATATTTTAGTGTTCCAGAATTTTCAGCATTGTTTGAACCACCATACTTTGTAAACTCATATCCAGATACAACTCCTTCTATATTTGCTTCTCCGCTAGCAGCACCAACAATACCATTTCCTAAAATAATTACAGAACCCCAAAGACCTTTATCGGTTACAGAACGGTTTGGTGAAGTAGTTCCATTAGCATAAACTATTTGATCGTTAGCATCTGTAAATATAATCGGTTTTTCTGCCGTTCCAATCGCTTCAATTTTCGCTCCTTTAGCTACAATAAGTACCGTAGCATTTGCACCTGTACCAGCAGCTGCTTTTACAATAGTTCCTGCCTCAACAGTTAAAGTAGCACCATTTTGAACAACTATTTTACCATCCATTAACCAAACTTTATCGTTGGTCCAAGTTGTGTTAGAGGAGATGTATGTTACCCCACCTGTACCAACACGAACAACGGTTGGATTAGCCAATGCATCTGCAGCACTTAATGCTGCTTCAATAGCACCGTTAATATCTAAACTAGCTAAACCAGCGTTTACGGCTTGGGTTGCAGCAGCAGCAGCAGCGTCAGCGATAACTTGTGTGTTGGGATAATTTTGTAATGCAGCGGCAACAGCGGCATCAACAATTTTTTGAACTTCAGCACTGTCTACAGTGGCTTCTGTTTCACATGAAGTGAATAAAATTGCTCCAGAAAATATAAGAGCTAAAATTGATTTTTTCATTATTAAAATTTGTTAAAAATTAGTTACAGGCAAATCTATACAGATAAAACCCTTTAACTTTTAGTTTAACGTTAAGTGTTTATCTATCTGTGTTAACTAATTGTTTAATTATTAGGGAGCGTTTTTTTTTAAAAGCAACACATTCAAATTCATTTGCAGAATTTTTGTAAAATCCCAGTAAATACAATCACTAAGCGCTTTAAGTGTTTTTTATCTAAATGTTAACAGATTAAATCAATGTTAAGCCCGTCTGGGATATAAGTATTATATTTACTTTTGAGCACTAACCATGTTTTCAAACCATGAACAACAAAGACATTAAGATTCTTTTAGTAGACGACGAGCCAGATATTTTAGAAATTGTGAGTTACAATTTATCTGCAGAAGGATACCAAGTGTACACAGCCAGTAATGGTGTTGAAGGGGTGGCTAAAGCAAAGAAGAAACAACCCCATTTAATTATTTTAGATGTAATGATGCCTGAGATGGACGGTATAGAAGCATGCGAAAAAATTAGAGCAACTCCTGGCCTTGAAAATACCATTGTTGCGTTTCTAACCGCTAGAGGAGAGGATTATTCTCAGGTGGCTGGTTTTGATGCTGGCGCAGATGATTATATTACCAAACCCATTAAGCCTAAAGTTTTGGTCAGTAAGGTAAAGGCTTTACTCAGAAGATTTAATGAAGGAGCTGTAACTGCTGAAGTAGAAGATATTACAAGTGTAGGCGATCTAATCATTAATAGAGAGGAATATAAAATTGTCCACAAAGGCATTGAAATGGTCTTACCTAGAAAGGAGTTTGAGCTCCTCGCTTTATTGGCCTCTAAGCCAAATAAAGTATTTAAAAGAGAGGTTATTTTAGATAAGGTTTGGGGCAACGAAGTGGTTGTAGGTGGCAGAACGATTGATGTTCACATTAGGAAACTCCGAGAGAAAATTGGTGACAACAACTTTAAAACCGTTAAAGGAGTTGGCTATAAGTTCGTACTTTAGCAACCTATGGCAATTAAACTAAAGAAATCTTATCGCTTTGCACTGCGGTCTTCTTTGATCATTTCTATTTTACTCACGCTGGCTTTAGGGCTACTTCTAGATGCAGTAAATTCATTAGTGTGGGGTGTTTTGGCAGTTTATTTATTGCTTAGTTTTTTCATTTGCTTTGTAGTCATTCAGCTCAGAGTAGAGCAGTTTATTTACCGTAGGATTAAAAAGATATATGATGAGGTGTCTTTATTAGAGTCTAAATCTTTAGCAAATATTCCTGTAACCACTGACATGAGAACGCTTACTGAAGAAATTGAGCGTTTTGCACAAAACAAAAAAGTAGAAATAGACACACTTAAAATTAGAGAAGAATACAGAAAGGATTATTTAGGTAATGTGTCTCACGAGTTAAAAACCCCTCTTTTTACGGTGCAAGGTTATATTTTAACCCTCTTAGATGGCGCGATGAATGACAAAACCCTTTTGAAAAAGTATTTAGAGCGCGCAGCAAAGGGAGTAGATCGTTTAACTTATATTATTAAAGACTTGGATTTAATCACTAAATTAGAAGTGGGCGATTTAAATTTAGACCCTGTTGCTTTTGATATTGTAGAATTGGTTCTGCAGGCTTTTGAAATGTTAGAGATTAGGGCAAAAAAAAAGCACATTACCTTGTCTTTTGACAAGGCATATAGCGCTCCAATTTATGTAAAAGCAGACAAGAATAAGATCCAACAAGTACTTATTAACCTCATTATAAACGCTATTAAGTACGGGCATGAAAATGGGACAACGGAAGTGTCTATTGAAAACCTGATTAAAAATAAAGTAATCGTGCGTATTACAGACAATGGAGAAGGGATTGAGAAGGCTAATATTCCAAGACTCTTTGAACGCTTCTTTCGTGTAGACAAGAGTGGTAGCAGGGCAGAAGGAGGTTCAGGTTTGGGTCTCGCCATTGTAAAGCATATTCTAGAAGCCCACGGAGAAAAGATTTATGTAGAAAGTGTGGTAGATGTAGGTTCAGAGTTTTCTTTTACCTTGGAAAAGACAGAAAATTTCCAGGCCTAATTACCAAAAATTTTCACCTTATATTTTCTTAGCTTTGCCAGATCTTTAAATGATGACTGCTTTGGGAAGTAAAAACAAGTTAAAAAGGTTCAAGGAAAATGAAACATTCACCAATGTGTTTCAACCTTCAAGGAAAGAAGTATTAAACAAAAGCTTAGGGAAAGAGGGGCAATGGGCCCATTTTTTTGGAAACAACAATCCAATAGTCTTGGAATTGGGCTGTGGTAAGGGAGAGTACACAGTTGGTTTGGCCAAGCGGTATCCGAATAAAAATTTTATTGGAATTGACATAAAAGGGGCAAGATTTTGGCGTGGGGCTAAAACAGCTTTAGAGGAAACGCTCCCTAATGTGGCTTTTATTAGAACCCAAATTGAACTCGTAGAACATTTATTTTTCACCCAGGAAGTGGCAGAGATTTGGATTACTTTTCCAGATCCTCAAATAAAATACAAGCGAACCAAACACCGATTGACCAATCCTGTTTTTTTGGATAGGTACAAGCAAATTTTAAGCCCTTCAGGATGTGTTCACTTAAAAACTGATTCTGAATATATGCATGGCTATACCTTAGGTCTATTACAAGGTATGGGACTTCCAATCGCTTATGCCAATCATGATGTCTACAAGAATGAAGGCAGTCCAGAAGAAGTATTGGGTATTCAGACTTTCTATGAAAATCAGTATCTTGCCGTAGGAAAACCCATTACATATTTGCGTTTTAGTTTTTCCTAATCTATATATTAGATAACATTTAGTGAAATTCACTAAGCGTTTAAACGTCATTTATGTCTCATTTACTGGTGCTTTTTTTTGTTACTTTTTCCGCTGCTTTTATGGCAACAGCACCTCCTGGTCTCTTAAATATGAGCGCTGCTAAAATTAGTGTAGAAAAAGGGCCCAACAACGCTTATATATTTAGTTTAGGGGTTGTAGTTGTGGTACTTATTCAAGCTTATGTAGCTGTTTTAATTTCTAAATTTTTATTTAGCCACCCAGAAGTTATTGCCCTTTTAATGAAGGTAGCTGTAGGTGTTTTTTGTGCTTTTTCAGTATACTTCTTTGTGTCGGCCAGAGGCCAAAAAAAACCCAAGACAGGTTTTTTAAAAGTAAAGAAACGAAGTAGTTTTTTTAAGGGGATGTTTCTCGCGGCAGTAAATTTATTAAGTATCCCTTATTACAGTGGGCTGAATGCTATGTGGAAAGCCTCTGGATGGATCTCATTTACTTTAGAAGACACCCTTGTTTTTATGGTAGCTACTGCAGCAGGCACATTTTCTGTGCTGTATCTATACACAGTGTATTTTAAAAAATTGCAAAAGAAAAACAGGGTTTTTTCTTCCAAAGCAAATTATATATTGGCTGGACTGATGTTGTTTTTAGCCTCCGTGACCTTATTTAGGATATACCATGAAACACAGTCCTAAGACACTTTCATTTTTTGATAAAGTATATGCTGTTGTGCGACTCATTCCTTACGGCAGAGTGACCTCTTATGGGTCTATAGCGGCCTATTTAGGCAGTAGGGGTTCTGCCAGAATTGTCGGTTGGGCCATGAACGCCTCTCATGGAGATATGAGTATTCCTGCGCATAGGGTGGTAAACAGAAATGGCTTACTTACAGGAAAGCATCATTTTGATGGAACCAATCTCATGCAGCAACTTTTAGAGAGTGAAGGAGTGGTGGTTTTAGAAAATGAAATAGTGGGTCTAGAAAGCTATTTTTGGGACCCTAATTTGGCTTTAAAATCTGAGGGATAAGCTGTATCTTTGTAATTTAGAATCAGTTTAATTAGGGGAATTCCCCAACAAAATAGGCCCTAGGTCACAAGCAAGCGTAGTATGCAAATAAAAAAGGCAGCCGTATTAGAGGCATTATCTAAAATATCTGCACCTGGTGAGGGTGTTAACCTAGTTGAAAGTGGTGCTGTCACTAATGTCCAGATTTTTGGCGATGAGGTAACAGTAGATATTAGTATTGCTAATCCAAGTTTACAAGCACGTAAAAAGACGGAGGTAGAGGTACTTAAAATCATTCATTCTGAGGTATATGAAAAGGCTAAAATAACGGTGAACGTTAAGGTCGTTACTCCGCCAAAAGCCGCATCCAATGAAATTAAAGGCAAACCCATTCCAGGCATCCAAAATATTGTGGCTATTGCTTCTGGAAAAGGAGGTGTTGGAAAATCTACTGTAACGGCAAATATAGCCGTCACTCTTGCTAAAATGGGTTTTAAAGTAGGTGTTTTAGACGCAGATATTTACGGCCCATCCATTCCCTTGATGTTTGACGTTTCTGCAGAAAAGCCATTGGCAGTTAATATAGACGGAAAGTCTAAAATGAAACCCGTTGAAAATTATGGTGTTAAAGTACTTTCTATAGGTTTTTTTACCCAACCCAATCAGGCGGTAATTTGGCGTGGTCCTATGGCCGCTAAAGCCTTGAATCAAATGATTTTTGACGCCCATTGGGGGGAATTGGATTTCCTATTATTGGATCTTCCGCCAGGTACTGGAGACATTCACCTCAGTATTATGCAATCCCTACCGGTTACCGGTGCTGTTGTGGTGAGCACGCCTCAAGAGGTGGCCTTGGCCGATGCCAGAAAAGGTGTCGCCATGTTCATGCAAGAAGCCATTAATGTGCCTGTATTAGGAGTGGTTGAAAACATGGCTTATTTTACGCCAGAAGAATTACCAGACAATAAGTACTATATTTTTGGAAAAGAAGGCGCCCAAAATTTGGCCTCAGATTTGAAAATCCCTTTCTTGGGAGAAGTGCCTTTGGTACAGAGCATTAGAGAAGCTGGTGACGTTGGAAGACCTGCTGCACTTCAAGAAGAAGGGCCTTTAAAAGAAGCCTTTGAGGAGATTACTAGAAATGTAGTGAGGGAATTGGTCGTTAGACACACTGATTTACCGCCTACAGAAGCTATAAAAATAACGACTATGGCTGGCTGTTCCGCAGTAAAGCCTAAGAAATAAAACGCCCCCCTATTGTGGTAGCGACATTGATACTTAAATTTTAGTCCATGACAGCAGATGAATTGTTACAGCAAGTAGAAAAAGCCCTAGATGAGATTAGGCCTTTTTTACAATCAGATGGAGGAGACATTGCCTTAGAAGGCATTGAGGGTAACACGGTTAAAGTAAGGTTAATGGGCGCATGCGTAGGCTGCTCAGTAAATCAAATGACCTTAAAAAGTGGGGTAGAACTCACCATTAAAAAGTATGCCCCTCAGATTGAACAAGTGATTAATCTCGAAGACTAAGCATTTATTAGGGGCACAAATATCTCGAAATATGGCCTGCTTAGTCCTGAGAGATTTGCTGACAAATGTCATGAGATATAACCCCATTAGAGGCTATTTTTGAATTTGAATATTTTAATATAGCGCACTGCATTTTGCAGTACGTTTTTACAATTGCTATGATAAAGACAGACATACTCATCATTGGCGCGGGACCTACAGGACTTTTCGCTGTATTTGAAGCGGGATTATTACAGCTTAAATGCCATATAATAGACGCCCTTCCAATGCCAGGAGGACAACTTTCAGAATTGTACCCCAAGAAACCTATTTATGATATCCCAGGTTTTCCTGAAGTATTGGCGGGAGACTTGGTGCACAATCTCATGGAACAAATAAAACCTTTTTCTCCAGGTTTTACCCTTGGAGAACGCGCAGAAAAAATTGACAAACAATTGGACGGTAGTTTTATTGTCACTACGGATAAAGGGACAGCGCACCACACTAAAGTAGTAGCAATTGCTGGAGGACTCGGAAGTTTTGAGCCCAAAAAACCACTTATAGAAGGAATTGAATCCTGGGAAGACAAAGGAGTCTCTTATATGATTAAAGATCCTGAAGTTTATAGAGATAAAAAAGTGCTTATTGCAGGTGGAGGAGATTCAGCATTAGATTGGAGTATTTTTTTAGCAGAGGTGGCTAGTGAGGTTACGTTGGTACACAGAAGGTCTGAATTTAGAGGTGCTCTAGATTCAGTAGAGAAAGTGCAGGCCCTTAAAAATTCAGGTAAAATAAATTTAATTACTCCAGCAGAAGTGATTGGTTTAGCGGGAGACACCCACTTAAATAAAGTGTATATTCAAAAAACAGGAGAAGAAGCCCCTATTGAATTAACAGTAGACGCCTTTATTCCGCTCTTTGGTTTATCTCCTAAGTTAGGGCCTATTGGCGCCTGGGGTCTCGAAATAGAAAAAAATGCCATTGTGGTAGACAATACATTGGATTATATGACTAATATACCTGGCGTGTATGCCATTGGAGATGTCAACACCTATCCAGGAAAACTAAAATTAATTCTCTGTGGTTTTCATGAAGCTACGCTTATGTGTCAAAGTGCTTACGGCCGTATATTTCCCAACAAAAGGTACGTCATGAAATACACTACTGTAGGAGGTGTTACGGGATTTGACGGAACTAAAAAAGAAGCCCCTAAGGCAGTTGTTAAAAAAATAGAATAAGTATGGCACAGGATATTCAAGTGACCATTGTAGATAGAACAGGCCAATCCCATACAGTGTTGGCACCTACAGATATGAACATGAATCTAATGGAATTGGTGCGATCCTATGAATTGGCTCCAGAGGGAACTATAGGGATATGTGGCGGAATGGCCATGTGCGCTTCCTGTCAGTGTTATGTGACCTCCAGCCATCATTTAGAGCCAATGTCTGAGGAAGAAGAAGCCATGTTGTCTGAAGCATTTCACCTGCAAGACAACAGCCGATTAGGATGTCAAATTCCTATTACAGAAAATTTAGAAGGATTAAAAATAACCTTGGCCCCTGAGGAATAGTTAGGACTGTTTTAAAAAAAGGGATGTACCATTCGCTGGTCTAAACTATAGGGTACAATAGTTCAAGTACACAGACAATAAGGTAGTGGGATTTTTTTCTAAGTGGAACAATTAACGCAACATTGATACGTTAAATTTTTGCCTGGTAGGTAAACAGGTCAAAATACCTTCCTTTGGCCTCGATCAGTTGGTCGTGAGTCCCTTGCTCCGCAATTTTACCTCCCTCAATCACTAGAATTTTATGGGCTTTTCTAATGGTACTTAGCCTGTGAGCAATGACAAAAGTAGTTCTGCCTTCAGTGAGAGTAGCCAAACTTTTTTGAATAAGCGCCTCACTTTCTGTATCTAAGTTAGAGGTTGCTTCATCTAATATCAAGATAGATGGGTTCGCTAAAATAGCTCTTGCTATGGCAATTCTCTGTCTTTGACCGCCAGATAATTTCACGCCTCTCTCGCCAATTAAAGTGTCTAAACCAGCGTCAAAACGATCGGTAAATTCATTGACATAAGCAGCATTGACTGCTTCTAAAAGACTTTCATTTGAGGCATTAGGTCTGGCATATAAAATATTTTCTTTAATAGTCCCCTCAAAAAGGAATTCATCTTGCAATACCACACCCAATTGTTTTCTATAACTCTCTAAGGTCACTTTCCTAAGCGGGTGGCCATCTATGGTAATCTCTCCTTGATCGGGATTAATAAAAGTAGCCACTAAGCCAGCTATGGTAGATTTTCCAGAACCTGAACTACCCACTAGGGCAATGGTTTCTCCTGCTGCTGCGTTAAAACTAATGCTGTGTAATACATCTTTTTCCTCTTCATAGGCAAAAGACACCTCTTTAAAGCTTAATGCTCCTTGAAGCTTTTTTAGTTGGATGGTACGCAAAGGATCCTCTGCTTCACCAGTTTCGTTCATGAGCTCTTCCGTTCGGTCTAGGCCAGCTAAAGCTTCTGTAAGTTGGCTTCCAATATTACTCATTTGAACAATAGGTGCTACCATGAGCCCTAATAAGAAGGTGAAACTCAGGAATTCTCCTAAGGTCAAGGCTTCCATCATAATTTTGTATCCGCCAATTCCCATGATGCCTGTAGTGGCCAGCCCTAATAAAAATGTGGCAGATGAGGTCATAAAAGCTGTAGCGGTGAGACTCTTCTTTACATTGACAAACAATTCGTGCACCCCTTTTTCAAAAACCAAGGCCTCTTGTTCTGCTGCATTAAATCCCTTAATCACTCGAATACCTCCAAGTGTTTCTGTAAGCCTTCCCGTTACTTCTGCATTGATTTTTCCTCTAGCCCTAAAAATAGGTCTAATTACTTTAAAAGCTTTCAGAGCAATGATGGCGAAAATAGCCAAAGGTATGAGTGTGAATAAGGTCATAGACACACTTATTTGCAGCAACAAAATTAGAGAGACTACGGCTGTGATGGTACCACCTACCAATTGCACAAGGCCTGTTCCAATTAAATTTCTAACCCCTTCTACATCGGTCATTATCCGTGAGACTAAAGCCCCAGATTTGGTGTTGTCAAAAAATCGAATGGGCAGGCCCAGAATTTTCTTTTGCACTTGAGCCCTCAATTCCGCAATGAGGTATTGGGCCTGTACAGAGAGAATTTTTGTCAGTAAAAATGAAGTGATCGCTTGTACCAGAATGGCTATTATAACAACGGCAATCAATATTTTAAGTCGGTCCAATTCCTTGTTAGGAATAATTTCATCCATCAAAACTTTTAAAGACAGTGGCGCAACAAAACTGGCTATTTTACTTATGACTATTAGTAATAAACCTACAAAAACCATTTTTCTTCTGGGCCAAATAATGGTTGTAAAGGCTTGTAAAATAGAAACTTTGGGTTTGCTTTTGTCTTTTGTTGTAAGGCTTTTTTTATTTGGAGTCATTTGTGTTTTTTGATCTATAGGGTAAAGGTACTTTTTTGTACCTTTCTAGCTATTGATTTAGAAAAAAAACCACCACTATCTTCTTGAAGATTAAATAGCTAACACTTTAAAAAACCCATTGAAATGAAACTTATTTTTGTTTTTTTATTCCTATTGCTTACCGCCTGTTCTGAGCCTCAAGACACTGCCTCCACGCGTCAGGAGAAGCATGCAGCACAAACATCTATTATCAGGGATTCATTTGGGGTACCCCACATATATGGAAAGACAGACACAGATGCTGTTTTTGGTTTGTTATACGCCCAGTGCGAAGATGATTTTCAACGGGTAGAAGACAATTATATATGGGCCATTGGAAGGTTGGCAGAGGTGGAAGGGGAAAGTGCCATCTATTCAGACCTCAGGGCTAAATTATTTATGACTACAGATGAGGCTAAAGCCATGTACGAAAACGCTCCTGAGGACATTAAAGCCCTTTGTATGGCTTTTGCAGATGGAATAAATTTCTATTTAAAAACACATCCAGAGGTCCGTCCAAAACTCATTGATCATTTTGAACCATGGATGCCTATGTATTTTTCAGAGGGGTCTATTGGGGGAGATATTGAACGTATTTCAGAAAAAAAGATACGTGCCTTTTATGAAAATGCTGCTGCCCTTCCAAAAGAAGAAGCCTTAGCTATTGCTCTAGCTGCATCTGAGGAGGAACCAGCTGGATCAAATGGGATAGCCATTTCTGGATCCCATACAAAAAGCGGAGACGCCATGCTTTTAATTAATCCCCATACCTCATTTTTCTTTAGGGGAGAAGTGCATGTAAATAGTGAAGAAGGTTTGGCAGCTTATGGTGCAGTTACTTGGGGACAATTTTTTGTATATCAGGGATTTAATGAGAAAACAGCTTGGATGCATACCTCCACTTATACAGACGTGATGGATGAATACTTGGAGACCATTACTCAAAATGAAGCGGGCTTATTTTATTTATACGGGGAAGAACAAAGAGAAGTGTCTGTATCCGAAGTAAGGCTAAAATTCAAAGATTCTTTGGGGATTATTCAAGAAAAATCTTTTCCCAAGTACCGTACCCACCACGGTCCAATTACCCATATGGAAGCGGGGCAATGGGTCGCCTCTGCTATGATGTGGGACCCTGTGACCGCATTAAAACAATCATTTATCAGAACAAAGCAGAACAATTATAAAGGCTTTAAGGCAATGATGGATTTGAGAACCAATTCATCTAACAATACAGTTTATGCAGACGCAGAGGGTAATATTGCTTATTTCCATGGAAATTTTGTACCTAAAAGAGATGTAGCTTTTGACTTTTCCCAACCCGTAGATGGTAGTAATCCAGCTACTGATTGGCAGGGGCTACATACTGTTGAAGAGAATATATTGCTTTTAAATCCAGAGAACGGTTGGTTGCAAAATTGTAATTCAACTCCTTATACGGCCGCATTACAATACAGTCCTAAACCTGAGGACTATCCGGTATATATGTCTAAAGGCCAAGAAAATTTTAGAGGGGTACATGCTATTTCACTGCTAAGTGAGATAAATAAAATTGATTTGGACGGACTTATCACCCTAGCTCATGACCCATTTTTACCTGCATTTGAGGCTTTAATTCCGGGTTTAGTGAAGGCATTTGACCAATGGGGTAGTTCTGTTGGAGAAATGAATGCAGCCATTGAAATATTGAGGCAATGGGATTTTAAAACTTCTGAAGATTCGGTAGCCATGACTTTGGCTCATTTTTACGGTACCCGCTACGGTCAAAAAGGAGTGCGTCCTTTTGCCATGTCAGACATGGAACTCATGACCTATTTTGGTAGTGGCTCTCCTGAAAAAGAACGTTTGGCTATTTTTGAAGAAACGCTACAACAGCTCAATACAGATTTTGGCACCTGGAATACCCCTTGGGGCAGTGTGAATAGATACCAAAGGCTCAACGGAGACCCCAGACAAGCATTTAATGATTCATTGCCCAGTACCCCTATTGGTTTTGCTTCTGGTAGATGGGGTGCCTTGGCAGCTTATGGCGCTAGGTACACCAATAATACAAAGAAGATTTACGGAACCAGAGGGAATAGTTTTGTTGCAGTAGTTTCTTTTGGAGAAAAACTACAAGCAAAAAGTATTTTAGCTGGCGGGCAGAGTGGCGATCTAAATTCGCCCCATTTTGGAGACCAAGTGTCTCGTTATGCGGAGGCTAATTTTAAGGAAGTACTTTTTTATAAACAAGCCGTGTTAAAAGATGCTCAGCGAAGCTACCATCCGGGGGAATAGGCTTTTTTAAAACTTAAAAAGTCGCTACTGATTTACAATTTGGAGGGTTCTTATTCTCTCACCAGAACCATAGTGGCTTTAGCCCCAGTGGAAAGGTTCCAGATGTTTTGGTGTACTAGGTTTCCCTTTTCGTCATAAACGTCTACCTGAGCTGTATTTGGTCCAGAGGCACCTTGATTTAAAGCTTCGAAAACTAGGGTGTTTACACCTTCTTTGAGGTCTACATTAACTCCTTGAAAACCAGCAGTTAGGAAAAGATTCTGTGCTACAATGTCGCCGTTGAGGTATATTCTTACACGGTCTCCATCTACGTATTCGTGGTCCCTACACACCACACCAACAAATTTAGACACCGTTTTTACAGCACCTAAATTCACATTGCCAAAGTAATTTTTGGCTTTTTTGCTTTCTTTTTCTCGTATTTTTGGGTCTATTTTTAAGTAAGCGCCTGCTTGGACCAAAGTTCTGTCAGGAAGCATTTTAATACCGTTTTTTTCTAAGGTTTCCGCTACAGGATACAAGAGTTTTTCAGGGGTGTTTTTGCTGTTTGGAGGGGGCAGTTTAAAAGGTGTTTCCCCTGATTTTTCTTTTTTGTTGTCACCTATTTTTACCCGTTTACTGGTGTTTTCTTGTGCCCATAAGGAACCACAGCCTATGAGTAGGAATAGAAAAAAATAGCTTAATTTTTTGTGACCCATACAACAAAGGTATAAAAGAAGCCGCTCTTAATGTTTTAAAAGGACGTTAAAAAAAAGCGCGGCCTAAAGGCCGCGCTTTAAATACAGTATCTGAGTGTTTATTAAGCTGTTAGGCAAAGTATAAGTATACGCCAATCACCAAAACACAGATGGCTATTCCAACCTCTTTGACGTATTTAAAAGGAAGGATGTCTACTTGTTTGGTATAGCTCAATTCGTAAGGAGTTGCCATAGGCTTTAATTGACCAATCACTAACATTATTGCCGTATTGAGCAAGAATAATATGGCCATAACGTCCAAATAATGTGGGTAAGTTCCCCCATTGTCTGTTACCATTGGCTGAAGTACAAACTGGCTAATGATATACAATAGTGAGCCTGATACAACACCGACTTTAGCTGCTATTGCAGGAACCCTTTTAGTGGTGTAACCCACGAAAATAATGGTCAGGATGGGAATACTATAAATTCCGTTCACTTCTTGAAGGTAGTCAAATAATGTTCCGGCATTAGCAATTAATGGCGCTATAAACATAGCAGCAATCGCTAAAACTAGCCCAAAGCGTTTTCCGTTTTTAACCATTTGAAGCTCACTGGCTTCTGGGTTAATGTGTTGTTTGTAAATGTCTACACCAAATAGGGTAACGGAGCTATTGAGCACAGAGTTAAAGGAGCTTAAAATGGCCCCAAAGAGTACTGCGGCAAAAAACCCAACCAAGGCTTCAGGCAATACTTCTGCTACGAGCATAGGGTAGGCGGTATCGGCCTTTTCAAGGCCCCCTTCGAATAAATGATAGGCAATGAGTCCGGGTAATACCACCAATAAAGGACCCAATACTTTAATAAATGCGGCCAGCATAAGTCCTTTCTGGCCCTCCGCTAAGTTTTTGGCTGCGAGTGCTCGTTGAATAATTTGTTGGTTGGTTCCCCAATAAAATAATTGCACGAGCATCATCCCAGTAAAAATAGTGTGGAAAGGTACTGGGTCGGATTCACTACCCATGGATTTAAACTTGTCTGGGTTTTCTTGGACCAAAATATTTAGACCGTCTAAAGCATTTCCGTCTCCAATAGCCATGAGGCCAAAAAGAGGAATCATAAGCCCCCCAATCAAAAGGCCAATGGCATTTATAGAATCAGATACAGCAACGGCTTTTAAACCACCAAATACCGCATATATTCCACCTGTAATCCCTATGCCCCAGACACAAATCCATAAAGCTTTTGTCTCAGTGACACCTAATAGTTCCGGAATGTTGAACATCCCACTAATGGCTACAGACCCTGAATATAAAATTACAGGCAGTAAAACCACTACATATCCTGTTAGGAAAAGTACAGAGGTAATTGTTTTTGTAGTGACGTCAAAACGGGTCGCTAAAAATTGCGGAACTGTTGTAAGCCCTCCTTTTAAATATCTGGGCAATAAAAAAATAGCGGTAACTACCATAGCTATAGCGGCGAGGGTTTCCCAGGCCATTACAGATAAACCACTTTCATAGGCAGAGCCATTGAGCCCTACGATTTGTTCGGTGGACAAATTGGTGAGTAATAGTGAACCCGCTATTACGCCAGCAGTTAAACTTCTTCCGCCAAGAAAATAGCCATCTGAAGATTGTTCGTTGGTTTTTCTAGTGGCAAAATAAGCTACAACGGCTACCAAAAGGGTAAACCCAACAAAAGATAAAATTCCTAACATATGTGATAATTTGGTTGATGATTATTTTTGTCTAATATACTTTATTTTAAGGTCTTTAATTTCTCTACCAAGAATTTACCTACAGCATCTCCTTGTTTTACCCCTTCGTCTATAGCCCTTCTATAATGAATCCCTCCATAAAGTCTAGACACAGCAGCCTCTTCTGAGGCCGCAATAAATGAGTCATAAGACCTCACGCCTAATCCATAAACCTCTTCTGTGGTGTCTGCAAATGAAAAGGTGTCACCATAAATGTCAGTGAGTGCTACGGCAGAAGCCCTTGAGATTACAGAATGTCCAGAGGTATATTCTGGAAAAGGAGGTGTTTGAAGCAAAGGCAACCAAGTTTCATCTAAAAACTCGTTAATAATGGTCTCTGGTCTTACAATTAAAGTATTCCATTTGGTATTCCAACATGAAATAAAACCGTCGAATAGGGCAATAGATACCCTAGCATAGGCGTTAATGCTTTCATCCATATTACTTTGTGCCTGTTTGGCAGCAATTTTAGTAATCCCAATCCAGTGCCCTCCTGGGGTGATTTTTTTTGTAGCAAACATGGCGTGTCCTCTGTGGTGAGATACATAAGGGTTGCAGTCCCAGAAGCTGGCAATTTCTGTAGCTTCTGTGCTTCCATCTATTTTTTCACCCAATTCGTACACCTCCATCAATTCTTTGTAAAATGGGCTGTCTTTACTCATATCTACAGGATAAGGAGGGGCTGGTTCAAACTGATCCGCCGTATCTAAAACTAGCGTTCTTATTTTATTCCAGTGTGGCTCTATTCCTTCCATATAATCAGGAGGGGTAGGCTTCCAAAAAGCAGTACCTTCTTGTATGGTATATTTTGGAAAGGTTCTGGTTTGTTTGTAAAAATCAGTGTCTGCCCACGCCAAAATATGCGCAGCAACTAAGTCCCCATATGCCAATGAAGCTTCTTTTACACTTGAAGGAAGTCCGTCTTTTTCTAGGCTAGCGTAAAGGGAATCTCTGTATTCTATTATTTTATTTTCTGAAAAAATTAAGGCAGTACCTACTTTTAAAAAGGCGTGAATGGCAGCCAATTCTGCATGAATGTCTGGGTCGTTTATTTCCGGGATGGTTTTAAAGTCGCTGAGTTGTCCGGCCATATCCTCATATTTTTTAGGATATTGTTTTTGCATGACAGCATATGCAGCAATAGTAGGATACATATATACCCTAGAAGCTACAGGAGGAGAAAAAATATCGTACACGATTACATCTGACAGTGCTTGCATGCTATTGTGAAATAGCTGAGGGTCTTTTAAGCGCGCTTTATAGGTGTTGTTTTCTTCACAGCCCAATAGGCTAAAAAAGACAGCACTACATAAAAGAAGTGATTTGATTACTTTCATTTTACTTATGGTTTAAGTCAATAGTTTTAGCGCTGTCATTGTTGAAAAGCACCAATAATTTGTTGTTGTTTAAAGGCCCAATTGCCCTTGCTTCCATAAAAGGAGGCAGGGGTAAACTGTTGTTTTTTGTAAATGTATTTCCGTTAAATTCGGATAGTATTCCGCCAGTATTTGCAGGTGTATTTCCTAATTCTGTTACAAAACCTTTATAATTCCCAACGTAATACAGTTGTATAGCGCCGGATTGCTTGTCTAAATAAAAGTCTTCAATACTGCTCATTTGGGCTTCAATGGGTAAAGGCACCCCTTGGAAAGTAGTGTTATTTAGGTACACCATAGAGCGCAGTTCTTTGAGGAATTTGGTTTCTATCTCAGCAGGTGGGTTGCTGTAAAGTTGCCCTATTTCTCTCACCTTAGAAAAGGAGGTGTAGGAAGTAAACTTCTTTTTGAGCATGGGCATTTGCTTGCTGAGCATATCCTTGGAAGCAAATGGGATGTGCTCCCCTTCGAAAGTGTGAAATATGGTAGGATCTAGTTGTTCATTTTTGTCAAAATCTTCTAGATATATTTCTACAGGGTTTTTTTCAGAAGCCTTAATTTTCATATTTAAACCAGCGTTTCCTGCAATTATATCTGGTTTATTATCCCCATTTAAGTCCTCTAATAAAACAGTATTCCACAAGCCTTGTGTATTAGCCAAGCCCAATGCCTTTGTCTGATTCTCAAAATTTCTACCATCTTTGTTAATTAAAACAGTAATGGGCATCCAGTCTCCAACCAGCACCAAATCCAATAAACCGTCTTGGTTAAGATCTCCCCAAGCACTGTCAGTGATCATTCCATAGTCTTTACGGGCCAGAAGCTCAAAATTACCTTTCTGGGTGTTTCTTAAAATAACGCTAGAGGGTGAAATACCATAGGCTCCAGGCACAGACCTAAATCCTAAAAACAAGTCTGAAAAGCCGTCATTGTCAAAATCTGCCACAGCGATGCTTCCTCCATTGGCCATAGGTAAATTGGCCTTGGATCTCGTGAAATTTCCTTTTCCGTCGTTTATGTAAAGTCTGTCTACCAATTGAATATCTCCTTCAGGACTGTCATTGCCGCCACTCATTACATAGAGGTCTAAATCTCCGTCATTGTCAAAATCTATAGCGGCAGCGTCTACGTCTTCATAAAGGGCGTCTTCCGTAATGACTTTTTTAATCTCTGCAGTAAAATCACCTGATTTATTTTGAGTATAAAAAGCACTTTCTTGGTATTTAGCACCTCCAATATATAGGTCTTTTAAACCATCTCCATTAAAATCTTCAAATACATAACAAGGCCCTTCTGTAGAGAGTTTTTCCAACATTAAAGGCTCTCTTTCGTAGTCGTAATATTTATTTTCTAGGTGGGTAAATGGAAAGTCTACAACCGCCCCCGTATTGTTTTTGTCTGTTTTGGTTGGCGCTATTCTTGAGTTTATAAGCGCACTTATTTCTTGATAGGTATTGATAGAAACATTTTTGATGGTTTGTTTTCCACCAATAGGATAAATTATAGCGATGGAATCAACAGCGGTGTTTTTCCCAATTCCAAAGTGAATATTTTGGCTGGAAGCCGATGCGTAACCCCTAGTAGCACTCAGCTCTTTATACCATACTTGTTGCCCCGCAAAGAGGGTCACTTTTGCACCACTAGTGTTTGGTATATCCTGTGTTGGAACCAATTGTAGCCCAACAAAATTGTGTGTGATAGGGTCCTGAGTGTTTTCTAAGATCTCTAAAGGGCTATTGATATTGTTCACCACTAGGTCTATATCTCCATCTAAATCCAAATCTGCATAGGCAGCACCATTGGAGTAGTTGTTTTTCAGTCCAGCTGCTTCTGTATATTTTTTGAATTTTAGCCCACCTTCATTATACAGCAGTACGTTGGCAATTTCTAATTGGGGCATTTCATCAATTAGTTTTTTTTCTAGAAGGTCTTGTTGGTCTTGGTTGTATTGGCTAAAATTTACATTGCTTAGGTAGTTAATATAATCTAAATCATTAGGTCTTCTGTATATACCGTTGCTAATAAAAATATCTGAAAGCCCGTCGTTGTCAAAGTCTTCAATAAGCGCAGACCAACTCCAGTCTGTGGCATAAGTTTCTGTGAGTAGGGCTATTTCTTGAAAAGCCCCTTCTCCGTTGTTTAATTGAAAATTATTTCTGGAATACTGTGGCTGAAATCCAAAACCCTCTTTAATTTGAGCCACTTTATCTGAATCTTCACCACCAGATTTTAAGAGTATAGCGGCTTGATCGGGCATCATATCTAATGTAAATACATCAATTAATGCGTCGTTATTAAGGTCTGCAGCGTCTAATCCCATGGTAAATCTACTACTATGACTGGTCACTTCCGCACTGGCTTCTCTAAAGGTTTTGTCTCCGTTATTGAGATAGATATAATCGTTTTCGTGAAAATCATTTCCAACGTAAATATCAATGAATCCATCTTTATTTAAATCTGCGGTAGCCAATCCCAATCCGTATCCCAATGGGCTGTTGTATATCCCTGCAGCCTGTGTGACATTCACAAAATTTAAAATACCCGTTTCTAGTGTGTTTTCAAATAATAAATCTCCTGAAAGCGCATCTTTCTCTACCCTTTTCTCCGTCTTTCCATAACTTCTAGGTGTGTGTACGGTATGGTTGAGTAAGTAGAGGTCCAAGTCTCCGTCGTTGTCATAATCAAAGAAACTCGCTTGGGTACCAAATCCTGAAAAGTCAATATGTACTTCGTTTGAAATTTCTTTAAATTTAAAATCACCTTGGTTTAGGAACAGTTTGTTGTGTCCTTTAAGTGTTTTATAATTTCCTACAACAGACACATAAACATCTAATAGGCCGTCGTTATTGACATCTGCCAGGGTAACCCCATTTGACCAACTGTTTTGTGTATTTATGTCTGCAGTAGCTGTTTGGTCTTTAAATTTAAGCCCTCCCAAGTTTTCATAGACCCTGTCTTGAACCTGATTTCCAGTGACGAACAGGTCTTCTAATCCATCATTATTTAAATCTCCAATGGCCACTCCTGCACCGTTGTAGAAATAGAGGTATTCTATAATATTTAAGTCTGCACTGGGCGTTAAAGTATTTTCAAAATCTACCCCACTTTGTTCTGCTGTAATGGAATTAAAATATACTGGCGAAACTTCTTTTGGAGATTCGCAACTTTGAAGCACAGCAAATAGGGCTGTGAGCAAAAAAGTGTTTTTGGTGATCTGTAATAATAAGTGTTTTTTCATTTTAGAATTTATATCTCAAAATAGCATCACTGTTTCTAACAAATAATAGGGTGTTGTTAGTCTTTTGAATTGACCTCACTTCTCCAGTTACTTTTAACCCCTTGTTTCCTGGAGTGACCTTAAATATGGGTGTTCCAATGGTGTCATTTCCAGTATTCTCTAAAAATGTTCCAAAGCTAGCGTCGTACCTGCCCACTTCTGGTTTTACCCTAAATAAGTTTCCCGCAAGGACTATGTCTATGTCACCATCTAAATCAAAATCACCAGTTTCAATGGCAAATATTGGTGACATTTGAACTTGCTTTGGAAGTGGGATAGATGTAAACCCTCCATTTCCATCATTGATATAAATAGAAGTTTTTAATTCAACTGCCGTTGCTTTTGTGCTTAGGTTTAAAGCTTCTTCAGAAAAAATGGTATTTAAATCGGCATTTTTAAAGCTGTTGTAATCTGGAAACTTCTTTTTAAGTCCCTTCATTTGATCAATTAGATTGTGCCTCAAATTGTAAGGGTACACTTTACCGTCCGTTGCGGTGAAACCCATGACAGGGTCTAAGGCCCCATTTTGGTCAAAATCCTGAACAAAAAGACAAATGGGTTGTTCTTTACTTGCTTTAAATCTGGAGTTTTCTCCATGATTTCCTACGATTAAATCAGGAAAACCATCTTGATTTACATCGGCGATTTTTAAGGCACTCCACCAGCCTTTTTCCTGCTGTAATTCGCTGGCTTTTTTTGTGAAAGATCCTTGATCATTTAAGAATATCTCTATACCCATAAACTCTCCTATTACCACTAGATCTAGGTCACCATCTGCATCTATGTCATTAAAATTCGCGTCTGTAATCATACCAATTTCATTCAATCCTGGTGCAAGTATGGCTGTTTGATCTGCGAATATTCCAGTACCATCATTGCGTAATAAATGGCCATTTACTGGAACGCCATATGCGGCGGTAATAGACCTTTCGCCTACAAATAAGTCTGTATCTCCATCTTGATCAAAATCTCCTGTACTCACAACAGAAGTATTGAAGTAGCTACTTGCAGTGGGTAACACATTTGGAGAAGGACTAAATATTCCATCACCATTATTGAGGTATAATTGATCTGCCAATTCAGAGGAAAACTTTGAAAATTCTATGCCCCCATTCCCCAAATAAATATCTAAATCTCCGTCGCCGTCTGCATCTAATAAAGCTACAGCAGTTACTTCAGCACCCAAATCCTCTGAAAAGTTAAATTCTTTTGAATGCTTGTACTGACCTTGTTGGTTCCCAAGCAATACCTCTGATCTAAATCCTTTACTCCCCCCAATAATGACATCCTGAATTCCGTCCTTATTAAGGTCTCCAATAGCAGATTTAGGCCCTGGGGTACTCATCATATGATGCAACAGACGGTCTCTGTTAAAATCAATGAAATTATTTTCCTGGTGAACATAAGCGTCTACCGCATTAATTTCTGAGAAAATAATTGCGTCTGGAGCTTCAGACAAATTAGTATTGACCACTCCATCTAACATCTCCAACTGAAGCAGTTGATTGGTTTGCACCTCATCTTTAATAGTGACCATACCATTTGGCCAAGTGACTTTTACTTGAACTGAATTGTCAGAGGGTAAACCAATATGTGGTCTTTGATCCATGCTAGATTGAAAGCCTCTAATAGGCTGTTGTGCAACGCTATATGTATTGTCACCTTGAGACACCTCAATTAATGTTCCTACTGCAAATGTGTTCTTTCCAGTTCCTTTTAGATTAAACTGAATAAAGTTATTGTTGGTTTTGTTCTCACTGGTGTTTTTATAGACAAACAGCGGCATATTTACATTGTTAACGACCAAATCTAAATCGCCGTCATTGTCTAAATCTCCATAAGCGGCCCCGTTAGAGAACCCTTTAGTCTCCAACCCTAGAGCAGCATCTCTGTTGAATTTTAAATCACCTAAATTTTTATAAGCCTGATTTTCAATAGGATTAGAAGGTATAATATCTATTAGCCTAGCGTAGTCTACTTGGTTGTTAGTCACAATGGAGTTAATGACCTCGTCACTGGAAACGTATTGAAGGTAGTCTTGGTCTGTAAGGTCCCTGTAAATTCCGTTGGCAATAAAAAGGTCTTTTAAGCCGTCGTTGTCCATGTCAAAAAACAATGCACCCCAACTCCAATCCGAGGCTTCTACACCTGCCAATCTGCCAATCTCACTAAATGTATTGTCTCCGTTATTTAGTTGGAGGGTGTTTCTAGTGTATTGGTGGTAATAGCCATTTTTAACGTTGTAAGTGTATTTGTCCCAATTTTCAAAAGTGGTCACTGATTTAAGTCTTTCATAATTGGAAGGAAGCATTTCAGTAACAAAAATATCTGCTTTTTGATCGTTGTTTATATCTGCCATATCTGCCCCCATAGATGCGCCAGAAATAGAGTTTATTGAAACGGTAAGGGTCTCTTTAAAGCTACCATCCCTATTATTGATGTATAAGTAATCTCTTTCAAAAAAATCATTAGACACGTAAATATCTTCCCAACCATCGTTGTTTACATCACCTACAGTAACGCCCAATCCAAAGCCAATTACGGAACCGTAAATACCCGCTTTCTCACTCACGTCTACAAAAATTCCGTCCTGATTTTCGAGCAGTTTGTCGCCACCCAATACATCTCTTTTGGGTCTTTCATTTCTTCTGAGGTCAAAGCTTCCAATCGCTTGGTAGGAGTTGTTTAACAGGTATACATCTAGATCTCCGTCTTTGTCGTAGTCAAAAAAGGAAGCATGGGTAGAAAAGCCTTTGTCTGCTAAGCCATAAGCGGCTGCCTCTTCTTTAAAAGTGTTGTCTTTTTGATTGATGAATAATTCATTTTGTTTGCTGTCTCCAGAAACATCACCTGAATTACACACATAAATATCTAAATAGCCGTCTGCGTTAATGTCCACCATAGTCACTCCGGTTGACCATGCTCTATTTCCGCCAATTCCAGCAGATTCCGAAATATTTTCAAATGTAAACCCCCCTTTATTTAAAAACAATTGATTGGGCTTCTGATTTGCGGTCAAGTAAACGTCTGCCCAGCCGTCATTATTAATATCTCCTATGGCTACACCTCCTCCGTTATAAAAGTTTCGGTAGGTATACACATTAAATTCATTGGAGAATTCTAAGGTGTTTTCAAAGGCCATACCAATGGAGCGATTGTCCTGAATTTCAAATAAGGTATTGGTCTTCTCTTCACAACTGCTCACCAACATCATGACCATGCAGCACAAAGCTATCGTCAAGGGAAGTTTACTAAAAATAGCGTTTTTCATGGGTTTATTTTAATGCAGGAAACTTATGTCTGAGGTCTTCTAAAGTAACCTTTACGTCTTTATCTCCTTGAGCATGAATGATTATCTGTCTGTTTCCGTCAATTTTAACATAGGTAGGCGTGTTTAGTTGTTTATTTTCTAACAAGAAAAAATCATTTCCAGGATACCATTTTTTGAGGGTATCCATAGCTACAAATAGCAATTTATCCGATTGAAGTTTTTCTGTCCATGGAGACCATCCGTCATAGGTAAATTCCATATCTAGCCCAATCATTTGTTTTTCCTCATTAAAAATTCCATAAAAAAGGTGGGTCATGGAAGTTTCAGAAGTCCCTTTTAGTTCGTAGGCTACAAACTGGTTTTTTGGTCCCTGTTTAATGAGTCCTTTTTTGTTTAGTTCCCAACACTTGGCAAAAAAGTCTTTTTTACTGTCTCCGAAATACAAATTAAATTGGAGGCTGTCTATTCTCTTACCAGAGGCCATTTCTTTTTTTACGGTGCGATCGTATTTAGACTGACACGAGCCTAGGCTGATTAAAAGCATTCCAAAGAGGGCAAAGGTGAAAATACTATTGAATGTTTTTGATTTTAATACTGTCATTGTTTATACCTAAAATTATTGAATATTGGTCTTTATCTTTAAAGCTTATAATTGATCTAATGTCTCCTTTTACACCCAAAGATTTCGGTTTTTCAAAGATACCGTTCTTTTGTTGTTTTAATATCCAACCATTTGAAGATTCTAATGGTCCAAACTGGGGTTTTATTTTAGACTGATTTCCACCTAGTATAATATCTATTTTTCCGTTGTTGTCTAAATCTTCTAAAAGAATACTACCCACATTCGAGTACTGCACTTCAGGAGCCAGTGCTTTTCTTGTGAAAGTGCTGTCACTGCCCCAGTAAATTGCGCTGCTCAATACATGAAGCTCTTTTATTAAAGCTGTTTGGTAAACGTCCGCTCCAAACAGATCGGTCATATTTGCATTGGCGTAGTCTTTGTAATAAAGGTATTTTTTCTTTAATGAGGGGATTTGCTTAAAAAGTTCATCTCGGTCTAAGATGGGATAGTCTGCCCCGTTTTCGTGATAGGTCATGATTTGTTCTGCAGTACCATTTTCATCAAAATCTTTCACAAACATTTTCATTCCTTTTTTGTAAAAGCTGTTCTCTCCAATATTTCCAATCACAAGATCTTGGTGTCCGTCTGCATTTAAGTCTGCTATCTCTAGGCATGCCCACAAACCAGTATCTTTTAATAGTCCATAGCTTTCTTTGGCCTCATTAAATGCACCTTGAACGTTTATAAACACTTTTGGAGACATCCATTCTCCCACTACAATAATGTCTTCTAAGCCATCCTTGTTCAAGTCAAAGTGTTTTGCCTCTGTAAGCATACCAATATTTGAAAATACCTCAGGTGCTTCTTCGGTGAAGTTTCCTGCACCATCATTTCTTAAAATAAATCCCTGTCCATCTTTGCCATAGGTTTCCACTTGGTATCTTTCTCCTACAAATAAGTCTGTATCTCCATCATTATCAAAGTCAGCAGCTGTAAGCGCGCCTGTTGAAAATGGTCTTGAAAACAGGGTCTTGGATTGTTTGTTAAAAACACCTTTTCCGTTGTTTACATATATCCTATCATGGAGGTTAAATGAAAATTTAGAAAACGCTTTTCCACCACTTCCCACATAAAGGTCTAAGTCTCCGTCATTGTCAATATCAATGAAAATGGCCTTAGTGTCTTCACTCATGGCATCTTTCTCAAATTCAATTTTAGAACTTAATTGATACTCATCTCCATTGCTGAGCCACAATTCTGAGGCTTGGTCTTTGGCTCCACCAAAAAAGAAGTCTGGCAGCTGATCTCCATTGAGATCTGCTTTTATAATGACAGGCCCTTCATTGCTATACATTTGCGGTAATAAACGCTCTTGGTTAAAATCTACAAAACCGTTTTCTAAATGTTTAAAACCAAAAGGAACTTTGGTGTCCAAAGAATGGGTGTTTTGTTTCTTTGATGAAACAAGCGGAATGGATTTTTTTACGGCCTTATAATCAACATGGATGTGTTGGTTTACAGGCAGTTCGGTTAAAACAGATCGTTGCTGGTCGGGCCAAAATATTTCAATACTGTCAATGCGAGCGTTTTGCCCTAAGCCAAAGTGAAGCCTATTGCTAATAGCGCTTTGAAACCCTCTTGAAGGGAATTGTTCGAGCATACTCTTTTGCCCTTCTTGGTGAACGATTACTTTGCTTCCTATACCAAAGGTGTTTTTTTCAAAACCGTTTAAGCTAATTTGCACATAGTTGTTTTCTGTACTGTTGTTTTTGTAAACAAAAGCAGGCGCATTAATGTTATTGACCACAAGGTCTAAATCTCCGTCATTATCTAAATCCCCGTAGGCACTTCCATTGCTAAAGCTGGGGGTGTTAAAACCCCATAGGTCTCTTATGTTTTCAAATTCAAAATCTCCTTTGTTTTTGTATGCTCCATTGGGTACTGGAGCAGAAGGCATCACATCTATAAGTTTACTCAATACGTCATTGTCCTCTTCTATGAGTTGGCGCACCTTTTCATCATTGGCCATAAAGGTTAAGTAATCCCTGTCTAGCAGGTCTTTATGAATACCATTACTAATGTATAGGTCTTTTAAGCCGTCGTTGTCCATGTCAAAGAACAGGGCAGCCCAACTCCATTCCGAACCGTCCACTCCAGCAATTCTCGAAATTTCAGCAAATGTGTTTGTCCCCATATTTCTTTGGAGTACATTCCTTGGAAATTGATTGCCGTAGCCTTTGCTTTTTGCCAATTGGTGTTTGTCCCAACTTTCATAAGAGGCTTTTAGTTTTTTTCTTGACAACTGCTCTGGTAACATTTCTGTGACCATCAGATCTGTTTGAAGGTCATTGTCAATGTCTGCGGCATCGGCTCCCATGGAGCCCATAGAGGTAGCGTTAAAGTAGCTATCTCCCATTTCATCAAAACCGCCATTTTGATTGTTGATGTACAGGTAATCTTTTTCAAAAAAGTCATTTGAGATAAAAAGGTCTGGCCATAAATCTTTGTTGAAATCTGATAGGGTAATGCCCAGTCCAAAGCCAATTTTACTGGAATATATACCAGCCTCTTCAGATACATTCACAAAATGCCCATTCCTGTTTTCTAAGAGCTTGTTCCCTTCCATGTCTGGAATATTTCTTTGATTTTCTATTAAATCATAGGCACCTACAGAGCGCATAGAATTGTTGAGTAGGTAACAGTCAAGGTCTCCGTCTAGGTCATAGTCAAAAAAAGCAGCCTGTACAGATAGTCCAGTAATATCCAAGCCGTATTCTGCCGAAGCTTCTTTAAATGTATTGTTTTTTTGATTGATAAATAGTTCATTATGCCTGTTTTCTCCGCCTGGCATGCCTGATTTACACACATAGAGGTCTAGCCAACCATCTTGATTTATGTCTACAAATGTAGCTCCAGAAGACCATATATTTTTACAAGCGACTCCTGCGGTTTCTGCAATTTCCTCAAATTTAAAATCCCCACGGTTTAAATACAATGCATTGTTCACCAAGTTTCCTGTGAAGTAGATATCTATTAATCCGTCGTTATTAATATCTCCTAAAGCCACTCCAGCACCGTTGTAGAAGTTTCTATAGGTATAAGGATTAAATGCCTCGGTATAACTTAATTCATTGTTAAACGCCACACCAGTTGTACTGGGTTTCATGAGTTCAAATCGTGAACTAGTATCTTTACAGCTCAAAATAAAGAGTGTGAACAGACCTAGCAAAACAACCTTAGCTATATGGCTTGTTTTTGGCATGAATTGTATTGTTAATTAAGTGGTTAAGGGAGGTTGGTTTGAGGGGCAATATACCTAAAATTCTTCTTTATTTCAAGCGGCTAGCCTCCTTAATTTCAGGACTCTTTTTAAAAAATGTTCAAAAAAAAAAGCGGCCCTAATGGGCCGCCTTTTATAAGATATAAACGAAGGATTAGTATCCTTGGTTTTGTGTCAATGCTCCGTTAGAGTTTTGAATAGCATCTGCAGGGATAGGCATTACAATTCTGTAAGCATCAGAATTTGTTTTTTCCCACCATGTAGAATTCCATTTTCCAAAACGGATTAAGTCAGATCTTCTAGAACTTTCCATAAACATTTCACGTCCTCTTTCTGCTAAGAAAGAATCTGCAGTGATAGATCCAAGTGCAGAAACACCTGCTCTTGCTCTTACTGTGTTTACGTCTGCTGCAGCCATAGACCAGTCTCCTGCTACTCTAGCTTTTGCTTCTGCTCTCATTAAGTAAACATCTCCTAATCTTACAATTGGGTAGTCATTATCTAAGTCTGGTCTGGCAAAGTTTTTGAAAGAGAATTTCCCTAATCTTGCACCATCTGTTCTTCCCGCATTTGGCTCTAATTCATTGATTGAAGTAGAATAATTAATGGCAGGGTCTTGAGTATCAGAGGCTAAATCTACCACGACACTTCCACCGAAGTCTGTTTGTGCTCCTACAATAAAGTTAGCTTTTTTACGTGCATCTCCGTCTTCATAAGAGTTGTAAAACTCTTCCAAAGCAGAGTATCCATTCCAAGGTTGGTCTTGGAACAAGTAAGTAAACTGAGAAGCGTAGTGTAATGACATTTGGTGGAAATTCATTCCTCCAGCTGTAGCTTCGTCATATTCAACAGACCATATAATTTCTGGGTTGTCATAGTTTGCAGGAGAGAATACTGCTGCATAGCCTGTTAGGCTTTCTGCATCCGTAGAAACCGCTGGTCTCTTAGACGGATTTGGCACAGAAACTGAATTGTCAGACAATCTGTAAGAACTATTAGAGATAATGTAGTCTGCTGCGTCATGCGCCTCTTGCCATCTTGCAGCACCTGTGTAAACTTCAGCGTTTAAGTATAATTTTGCCAAGATACCTAAAGCAGCAAATTGGTTAATTCTGTACTTAACGTCTCCTGTAGTTAATGCAGACCCACTTAAGTCCATAGCTGCAGAAACTGAAGCAACGCCTAAAGCAGAAAGAATTTCTCCTTCAATACGAGCAAAACCAGCAGATCTTGACAATTGTGCAGAAGTACCATTCTCATCTACATAACGAATACGCCCATAAAGGTCTAATAACCTCCAGTGCAAGTAAGCACGCAATACTTTAGCTTGCGCAGTTAAGTTAGCGTCTAGGTTTCCATTTTCAATAGAGTTGTTCACTTGTGCAATAGCGTTATAACCACCATTCCAAGTGTCTTTGATTGGACCGTTAGCCGCTGTTTGCGTATGTCTGTGAATGTCTAACCAGATTCCACCGTCATACCAGTCACCCCCTTTTTGGGTTACGGCCATTTCATCTGAAGAAACAGATTGTACAGAGAAGTACCCTCCGTGTCCTGCAGTTCCAGTTCCTCTCAGGGCGCCGAAGGCAGAAGTTAGTCCGTCAGATACAGTAAAAGCACTACCACTGAAAGACTGGTTTGTTACCCCGTCTACAGTAAAGTCAGTAGTTAAATCCCCTACCAAATCTTCTTCTAAATCAGTACAAGAGTAAGTTAAACTTACGAGTCCTATACCTAAAAGTATTTTGTTAAAAGTTTTCATAATTTTTTTTTTTAAAAGTTAATGTTAAGTCCTACAGTAAATGTACGAGCAGAATAGAAGTTATTTCTTCTGTCCATACCTGGAGCCAACACATTTCCATTGTCTGATAAAGACGGTTCTGGATCAGATCCAGTATACTTTGTCAAAACAAAAGCATTTTGAACGTTTAAAGATAAAGTAGCTCTGTCAATAAGACTGCTATTTAAGTTTAAGTTTCTTGCTACGGTTAAGTTGTCTAATTTAAAGAAATCTGCTTTCTCAACATATAAAGAAGAGAATTGTGCGTTGGTAATTTCTGGGTTAGCTAACTCAGTATTGATGTAGTTATACGATTTTTGTGAACCAACTCTTGGTTCGTAAAATACACGGAATGTATTTACTAAGCTGTGTCCAAATGCTCCTCTAAAGAATGCATTAATAGACCACTCACCAAAAGTAATCTGGTTTGTCCAACCCAATTCAAAGTCTGGAGTTCCTCTTCCAACAACAGCAAAATCTGCGTCGTCGTTTAACATATTAGCTTGGTTGGTGTTAATTACACCATCTCCGTTAACATCTAAGAAGTTCTGAGAACCGTTTGTCACAGTTCCATCCCATACTGGTGCATAGATCTGTCCAATTTCTTCCCCTACTTTAACACGGATCGCGTAAGTATCATTTTGACCAGGTGCACCTAAGTTAGCAAAACGCTCTTGATCAGAAACATACTCATCCAAGATAGTTTGATTTCTAGACCAAACAATTCCAGTGTTATAGTTCACACCATCTCCTTTTACTAAGTCATAGTTTACAGCCAACTCAACTCCTTTAGAAGTTACTTGACCTGCATTTTCAAATCTCCTGTCAAATCCATAAACAGTAGCATCTACTTGTCTGTCTAAGATAAAATCACTAGAAGTTTGCTCGTAGATGTCTAAAGAAGCAGACAATCTGTCTGTGTTAAAATCTAAACCGAAGTTAATCTCAGATTTTTCTTCCCATTTAAGGTCTGGGTTTGCAGCCCTTACTAGGAAAGTATTTCCTCCAGATGTACCACCACCGGCCCATCCAAATCCTCTCACTTCTTGAGATAATCCATTTCCTGCAGGTACGTTACCAGTTACCCCGTAAGAAAGTCTAGCTTTTAATTGGTTTACACCTTCAAGATTTAAGTATTTATTTAAATCAGTTCCTAGTCCAATTGCAGGGAAAGTACCGTATTTGTTACCTTCACCAAATTTAGTAGAACCTTCTCTTCTCACAGAAGCATTTACAAATAAATTGTCTCCAATCGTTAAGTTTGCTCTTAAAAAGTATGCTTCAATTTCATTGTCTGGAGCCATATCAGAGTTAGCACCTACAAAACCTTGGTTTAATAAATCTTGACCTAACTCAATAGCATTAATATAGTCAAAATCACCTGTTGGGAAATCTCCAACAGTTACTGAGTGAGAGTTAAAGTTTTGCTTTTGGTAAGAATAACCTCCAGTTAATACTAAGTTAGAGTTGCCAAAAGACTTATTCCAAGTAGCATAAGCTTCGTATAATCTGAAAGTATACTCATCGTTGTACAATGTAGCAGAACCTTTTCTAGAAGGAGATGCAGCACCACCATTCCAAAGTGAAGTTCCTCTGTAGTACAATCTGTTTCCATATTTAGACAATTGGTTCGCAGCATTGAAATGAACATCAATATCATCCGTTAAGCTGTAGGTGAAGTTTGCAGAGTAGTTGTACTCTACTTTTTTACCATCGTTAATGTTTTGGTTGGCAATAGAAACAGGGTTGAATGAATCAAACAAGCCTAAAGTTTCAAAATAACCACCAAATTGCTCACCGTTAAATGCATAAGGTGCATTTTCAGCTAAAACAGGTGCAGTTGGGTTATACAAAGTAGCATAACGCAATGCTTCACTGAATCCATTTTGTTGGTTTCTGTCTGTGAAAGAAGAAGAGAACTCAATTTTTAATTTGTCATTTAAAGTTCTTGTAGAGAAGTTTAAACGCGCATTCATTTGAGTAAACCCGTTGTTTACTAAGATGCCTTCTACATCTCTGTAGTTGGCAGAAACACGGTAGCTAGTGGAACCATTACCACCTGACATAGAAACGTTGTGGATTTTAGTTGCAGCAGTTCTTGTAACCTCATCCAACCAGTTGGTTGTTGCACCTAAATCACGACCGCCAGCAGCTCTAAACTCATCTGCAGACATAACGTCTATTGTATTTAATCTTTCAGCAGAAGAATACTGCACATTGTAAGAAATCTTAGTTTCTCCAGCAACACCAGACTTAGTCGTAACAAGAATAACCCCAGATGAACCACGAGATCCGTAGATTGCAGCGGCAGAAGCATCCTTTAAAACACTAATGTTAGCAATATCGTTTGGATCTACGTTGGATAAAGACGCCCCAATAACTCCGTCTATAACTACTAATGGAGAAGCATTTGCTCCAACTGTAGATAGACCTCTCAAACGAATCTGAGCACCAGCGTTAGGGTTTCCTCCTTTGTTGTAGATCTGAAGACCAGCAACTTTACCTTGTAGTAATTGAGAAGGGTCGTTTACCTGTCCTTGGTTAAACTCTTCTTCTCCTACAGATACAACTGCTGAAGTGATCTCCTTTTCTTTTTGACCTCCATAACCTGTAACGATTACTTCATCCAATTCATTGTTGGCTACCAATACTACATTAATCGTAGTTTGATTACCTACAGCAACTTCTTGTGCTGTGTACCCTACATAAGAGAACACTAAGATGTCGCCGCTTCCAGCTTGAATGGTAAAGTTACCATCAAAATCTGCTGTTGTTCCATTGGCAGTGCCTTTAACGACTACAGATGCTCCTAATAAAGGACCATTGTCGTCAGAAACATTACCAGATACTGTCTGCGCTTTTGCCAAGCCAAAGCACATAATGGCTCCGACCAACAAAAAGCTTTTGAGTAGCATAATTTTCATAAATAGTTAATTTTAAGTTTAGTTAATTTTAGTTTAAGCGTTAAACATATGTAAATTTTCTGTTAAATAGTAAACAAAAACAGGGTAAAAAAGTTACGAAAACGGTTTCGTGTTAATAACTATCGCATATTGTCAATGTGGCAATACACTCAGCGTTACTTTATTAAGCTCGTAAAAAATTGGTCTGCAATTGATATTTTAACATAAAACCCATCCAAATATAGGAAATTAATAATAATGGTCACTAATTTTCTTGTGATTACCCCTGTTTTTTTTAACCTTTTCTTAACCTATGCCCCAAAATTGCCTTTGAATTGTTTAACCTTATACATAAGAATATTAACTTGCACTAAATTCTGAAATCTTTTGAAACCAAAAATCACCCTCAAGGACATTGCGAGAGAATTAGAAGTGTCTATTTCTACGGTGTCTAAAGCACTTAAAAATAGCGAAGAAATTAGTAGGGATACTAAAGACAAGATTCAAGCCTTTGCCAAGTTGTATAATTACAAGCCCAATAATATTGCGGTGAGTTTAAAAAATAGGCGCACCAAGAATATTGGGGTGATTATTCCAGATATTGTACACCATTTTTTTACGACGGTTATTCTCGGGATAGAAAAGTATGCCAACGCGAAGGGCTATAATGTATTGGTTTGTGTTTCTAACGAGGGCTATGAGCGAGAAGTGATCAATATGGAGCTCCTTGCCAATGGGTCAATAGACGGATTTATTATGTCTCTTTCTACAGAAACCCAGCAAAAAAGTGACTACAACCATATTAAAGAAGTTACAGATCAGGGTATTCCTATGGTCATGTTTGATCGTGTAACGGAGCGTATTCAATGTGACAAAGTGGTTATAGACGACGCTCAAGGGGCTTTTTTAGCGGTTAAAAAGTTTGTAGAGAGCGGCAAGAAAAAGATTGCTTTAATCACCACAGATGACTATTTAAGCGTAGGAAAGGCTAGGACGGATGGCTATAAAAAGGCCTTGGCCCATTACAATATTCCCTTAGAAGAGTCTTTGATCCTAAAGATGCCTTCCATGGAGGTAGAGGCTACCGCGTTTGATACTTTTTTTAAGACCCAAAAGGTCGATGCCGTTCTTTGCGTCAACGAAATATTCGCCATGCACGCCATGAGATTGGTACATGGAATGAACAAACGCATTCCTGAAGACATCTCATTTATTGGTTTTACAGATGGATTGCTCTCTAAATTTGCCATGCCTTCACTCACCGCTATAGCCCAACACGGTGAATTGATGGGAGAAGAAGCGGCTAGAATGCTTATCGAAAAAGTAGAGACGGAATCTGATGAAGCCACTTTTACCACCACAGTGTTACAACCCACTTTAATAGAACGCGCTTCTACCTTATAGCTCAGCGGCCCAAAAAGATTTATTTCATATAGCAGTATAAAGAAAAGCTAACAGTATAAAGAACAGCATAATGCCTACAGGATTTATATTCGATTTAGACGGAGTCATAGTAGACACAGCCAAGTATCATTTTAAAGCCTGGCAGTCATTGGCTAAAAACCTCCAATACAATTTCACAGAAGAAGACAACGAGCAATTTAAAGGAGTATCTAGAGTCCGCTCTTTAGAACTGCTTTTAGAAATGGCCCAATACAAGGCTACACAAGAGGAAAAGGAACATTGGCTTACAGAAAAAAATGACCACTATTTAAGCCTTATTTCAAATATGAATGCCAGTGAAATTCTTCCAGGTATAACAGAAATACTAACTGCTTTAAAGGCACAAAAAATACCTATTGCTTTAGGGTCAGCCAGTAAAAATGCTAAGCCCATTTTGGAAAAGGTAGGGCTTTTGTCTTACTTTGATGTGCTGGTAGACGGTAATGAGGTAGCTAAAGCCAAACCAGATCCAGAGGTCTTTCTCACAGCAGCCAAAGGATTGGGAGTGGCCCCTGAGAACTGTGTGGTTTTTGAAGACGCTCTGGCAGGTGTGGCTGCTGCAAAAGCAGCCAAAATGGTCTGCGTCGCTATTGGAGACCCGGCAATATTGTTTAAAGCAGACCATTGTTTTGCTTCTACTGCTGAAATTTCCCCATCATTTGTTCAATCACTAATCGCTTAAAATTACCATGAATCAATCTTATATTCTTCCAAATGCTTGGTCCTTAATCGAAGAGGGTTTTGATCCAAGTCGTGTAAAATCTTCTGAAAGTCTTTTTAGTATTGGTAATGGCGCTATGGGCCAAAGAGCCAATTTTGAAGAGTATTATTCAGGTCCAACTTTTCAGGGCAGTTATATGGGTGGGGTGTATTATCCAGACAAGACAAGGGTAGGATGGTGGAAAAATGGCTATCCAGAGTATTTTGCCAAGGTACTGAATGCACCGAGTTGGATTGGTATTTACATTAAAGTTAACGGCCAGGATTTAGACCTATATACCGCTAAAGAAGTGCACTCATTTAGAAGAGAACTTCAGATGCAAACAGGCCTATTATTGCGCTCTTTTGAAGTCACACTAGCAGACGGAATTCGTCTGAGTATAGAAAGCAGTCGTTTTTTAAGTTTGGCTCAAGATACTATTGGCGCCATTGAATATAAAGTCACCTTATTGGAAGGTGTTGCAGACATTGAGGTCAAAAGTTTTCTGGACAGTGGTGTGAAGAATGAAGATTCCAATTGGGACGACGCCTTTTGGCAAACCACTTCGGTAAATACAAAAGAAAACACCGCTTTTATAGCAGCCCAGACCAATAAAACAAACTTTAAAACAGCGACCTACCAAGCCACAGAAGTTTATTTAAATACCGCTAAAAGAATACAGCCCACCCAGACCATGGAGGGTGAATTGGCCGTGGGACACCTTTATAAAGCAAGCTTGACAAGTGGAGATACGCTCACTACCTATAAATACGGGGGTTATATTTTAGATCATAAAGTGACAGGCACTTTGGAAGCAGCTGTTTTTGAGGTTGTTGGCAGAGCGACATCGGCCGGTTTTGAGGCCTTAAAAACAGCCCATGCAAATGCATGGAAAGCTATTTGGGATAGGGCAGACATTGTCATAGAAGGAGATGTAAAAGCCCAACAAGGGATTCGGTTTAATATATTCCAACTCAATCAAACCTATACTGGAAAAGACGCCACTTTAAATATAGGTCCGAAAGGATTTACTGGGGAGAAATACGGGGGGAGCACTTATTGGGATACGGAAGCCTATTGCATTCCTTTTTATATGGCTACAAAAGACCAAAAAGTAGCTAGGAACCTACTTCAGTATAGGTACAATCAACTGGATAAAGCCATTGAAAATGCCGCTAAATTAGGGTTTTCTAATGGCGCAGCACTGTATCCTATGGTGACAATGAATGGAGAAGAATGCCACAATGAGTGGGAAATTACTTTTGAGGAGATTCATAGAAATGGCGCTATAGCTTTTGCTATTTTTAATTATTATAGGTACACAGGGGACTATAGTTATATTCCAGAGATGGGATTGGAAGTGCTGATAGGAATTGCCAGATTTTGGCACCAAAGGGCTACCTTTTCAACTGCTAAAAATGCCTATGTAATTCTTGGGGTTACAGGTCCAAATGAATATGAAAATAATGTCAATAACAACTGGTACACCAATTACTTGGCGCGCTGGTGTATTGCTTATGCGACCACTCAAATTCAAAAGGTCAAAGACGGATATCCTGAAGATTACAACAGGATTATGGGCATCACTAAGTTGAAAAGTGCTGAGGTGGATCAGTGGCAGAAAGTCTCTAAAAACATGTATTTTCCTAAAGACCAGACTTTGGATGTATTTTTACAACAAGATGGTTTCTTAGATAAGGAGTTACTTCCTGTAACTGAATTGAGCAAATTAGACCGACCCATCAATCAAAAGTGGAGTTGGGACAGGATTTTAAGGTCACCCTACATAAAGCAGGCAGACGTACTTCAAGGGTTCTATTTTTTTGAAGACCAATTTAGTTTGGACGCTCTGGAGCGACATTTTGATTTTTATGAACCATTTACGGTACATGAATCTTCACTTTCTCCTTGTGTGCATTCCATTCAAGCAGCTAAGTTAGGGCGCATGGAACAGGCCTATAATTTTTATCTCAGAACGTCTAGATTGGATTTAGACGATTATAATAAGGAGGTAGAGGAAGGACTTCACATTACTTCCATGGCGGGTACTTGGATGAGTATAGTAGAGGGTTTTGCTGGAATGAGGATTGTAGAAGACAAACTCTCTTTTACCCCTAGAATCCCAAAGCAGTGGAAGAACTATTCCTTTAAACTCAATTTTAGAAACAGAATCATTCAGGTGAGTGTTGGCCCTGATAAAACTATTTTTGAACTCAATGGAGACACTGAAATGTCTATTAGGGTTTCTGGAACCAGACAGGTGCTTTATCCTGGAACACCTTGTGAAGTAGTACGGTCATGAAAAAGCAATTTTTAAGTCATATACTGATCAATAGGTTTTTATGGGTTTTTTTGTTGGTGTTAATACATGCGTGTAATATGGAAAAAGTAGAAAATCCTATGATGATTGGACACAGGGGTGCCATGGGTTATGAAACTGAAAATACGTTGGCCTCTATTAATAAAGCGGTAGCGCTAGGCGCAGCTATGATAGAAATAGATGTTTTTCAGATTGCTAGTGGAGAATTGGTTGTGTTTCACGACAATGAATTGGATCGCTTGTCTAATGCTAAGGGACCTATTACTTCCTTTACCTGGGAAGCACTGCAAGAAGTGGTTTTAGAAGGAGGACATAGCATACCACTTTTAAAAACTGTTCTAGATCAATTGGCGGGAAAAGCTGCTTTAAACATTGAGCTTAAGGGTCCAAATACAGCAGCTCCTGTTGCTAGTTTGCTAAAAAGGTATCTTTCGGACGGCACTTGGGAAGAAGAAGGTCTTTTGATTTCTAGTTTTGATTGGGCACTATTGTTCGAAACAAGGAAATTGCTCCCGAAAATTTCCATTGGAGTACTTACAGAGGGACCACCTTTAGAAGCCATACCTGTGGCTAAACAACTGAGCGCGGTGGCGATTAATCCTTATTACAAAGACTTGGATGCCACTATTGTGGCTCAAATTCATGCAGCCGGTTTTAAGGTATATACCTGGACGGTGAATACTCCAGAAGATTTAAAAAACACAAAGACACTTGGCGTAGACGCTGTTTTTACCAACTATCCTGACCGTACTTTTTAATGGTAGACGTGGCCATTATAGGAGGGGGTGCAGCGGGGTATTATGCGGCCATTCAGACCGCATTGCTGAACCCTACTTTGCGAATTGCCCTTTTTGAAAAAGGAGCTATGGGCCTAGAGAAAGTAAAAATTTCAGGTGGGGGTAGGTGCAATGTCACCCACGACGCCTTGGAACCAGATTTTTTAGCGTCCCATTACCCCAGAGGTGAAAAAGCCCTACTGGGACCATTTCATCATTATGGTCCAAAAGAAGTGATTGCTTTTTTTGAATCACAGGGGGTTCCTTTAAAAATTGAATCAGATGGAAGAATGTTTCCTGTAGCCAATACTTCTGCAGCAATCATAGATTGTTTTACTTCTTTGAGAGAAAAACTGGGCATTGCCTTACAGTCAAAAACAGTGGTTAAAGCCATTGAACCCATAGTTGGGTCTGGTTGGAATATTCTCACTGCAACAGAAACTTTTTCTGCAAAAAAGGTGTTAATGGCTACCGGGAGTAGTCCCAAAATGACACGCATGCTCGAGGAATTGGGACATGGGGTAGAACTTGCAGTGCCCTCTTTGTTTACTTTTAATATAAAAGATCCAAGAATCGAAGGTTTGGCTGGTTTAAGTACCCCTGCACTGGTGCATTTAAAACTGCCCGGCCTAAAGCAGAAAAAAGCCCTTTATGCAAAGGGTCCCTTACTAATTACCCATTGGGGACTGAGCGGTCCGGCTATTTTAAAGCTTTCTGCTTGGGGTGCGCGTTTGTTATATGGATTGGATTACAACTTTACTATAAGTGTCAATTTCTTACCCCAATATAAACATGCGCAAGAGGTCCTTGAAGCACTGCATGCTTTAAAGAAAAAAGACCCTAAAAAAACCCTGTTCAAATGGGTCCCTTTTGGACTTCCCAAACGTTTGTGGCAAAGCTTGTTAATGCATCTAGAAATTCCTTCGGATTTAATTTGGGCCAATATCACTAAAAGCCAACTTCAATCCTTGTCAGAAGGCCTAAGTACTTCGGAATTCGAAGTGAATGGGAAGAGTACTTTTAAAGAGGAGTTTGTGACTGCTGGTGGAATTAAGTTAAAAGAAGTCTCATTTACAGATGCTCAAAGCAAAAAATTCCCAGGCTTATATTTTGCAGGGGAGCTTTTAAATATAGACGCCATTACAGGAGGGTTTAATTTTCAGAACGCTTGGACCACTGCTTATTTAGCCGCTAAAGGAATGGTGCAAAGCCTAAAAGAATCTAATTAAGCCACCAAATAGCGGCGTTTAAGGCAGTGGCAAAACCCACCCAAGCCATGTATGGAAGGAGTAAATAGGCCGCTTTTGGAAGGACTATTTTAAACCATTTAAAAGTAAACAGCAGCAACACATTGAGTCCTAAGATTACTACCAAGGCCATTAAAGGATTTTTTAATCCGAAAAATGTAATGGACCAGAGTGCATTGAGTAAGAGCTGGAATAAAAAATGGTAGAGAGCTGTCTTTACCCATACATGGTAATATCCTTTTGCCCAAACCAATCCTGCGGCTATACCCATCATAATATACAACAAGCTCCATACCGGTGCAAATACCCAATTGGGTGGGTTAAAAAAAGGCTTTTCAAGGCCTAGATACCAACCATTCACAGAACTTTGGGTAGCAAAACTAGATAAAAAGCCCACCAAAAGACAGATCGTTACGGAGATGAAGATGTAGTAGATGGTTTTTTTCAATTTCTCATATTTTATAAGAACACTAAAATACCAAAAATATGGACGCTTTGTTTATTTATATTGATTAATAGCTTCCACATAATAGATTCATATACCCTATATTTGCTTTAAAATATTTTTATGGAAGCTGTTGGCTTTATACCTTCATCGCAACACCTTGTTCAGACCAATAAAACAGTGACTTGGGCGTCTCCAAGCAACATAGCTTTGGTTAAATATTGGGGAAAATACGACCCTCAGATTCCAGCCAATCCATCAATTAGTTTTACCCTAAATCACTGTAATACCAAAACATCAGTGACCTTGGTTGATCAAAGCATGCTTAGTGATACAAGCACTGGGGCCTTCTCTTTTGAATTTTCTTTTGAGGGGGCTCCCAAACCAGATTTTCATCCAAAAATAGCCTCTTTTTTTGCAAGGGTTTTTGATTATTTACCCTTTTTAAAAACATATCATTTGGTGATTAACAGTGAAAACACCTTTCCCCATTCAAGTGGAATAGCTTCATCTGCAAGTGCTATGGCAGCACTTTCACTTTGTTTGTTAGAATTGTCGGATGAGTTTCCTCCCAATGATCAAAACGTTTTTTCAGAAGCCTTTTATGCAAAAGCATCCTTTTTGGCAAGATTGGGATCAGGAAGTGCTGCGAGAAGCATTAGCGGCCCGCTCATGCAATGGGGTAAAACACCAGGCTTTAAAGCCAGTCAAGACTTAGTTGCTGTGCCATTCAATAAAGTATTAGCCCCTATTTTTAAGAACTTTCAGGATACTATTTTACTGGTAGACAAAGGAGAGAAAGTAGTGAGTAGTACTGTGGGCCATGGTTTAATGAAAGACCATCCCTTCGCTAAAGCTAGGTTTCAACAGGCCCATGATCAATTGGCTCTATTGACTGAGGCTTTGGTCTCAGGAGATATGGAAACTTTTATAAGTGTAGTGGAGTCAGAGGCATTAACACTTCATGCTATGATGCTGACCAGTAGTCCTTATTTTATATTGATGAAGCCTGGCACTTTATCTATCATTGAAAAAATTTGGAATTTTAGAAAAAACACTGCTTTGCCTGTTTGTTTCACACTAGACGCAGGTGCAAATGTACATTTGCTGTATCCAGAAATGCATAAAGTTCAAGTGCTTCAATTTATTGAAAACGAATTAGTTGCCTATTGTCAAAATGGACAGTATATTTGTGACCAGGTTGGAAGTGGAAGCATATCTCACACCGTACAACCTTAAAAAATAACACCCTATGAAAGGTCCCCTTTTTTACGCAAAGATTTTACTTTTTGGAGAGTATGGGATTATCAAAGACTCTAAAGGCCTTTCAATACCCTATAATGCTGCAATGGGAGCGCTAATCATTCCCAAGAATTCTGAAGAAGGGAACCCCAGCTCAAATTCCAGCTTAGCAGGTTTTGCAGTACATTTAGCAGATTTGCAATCAAAGAACCCTGAGTTGTTTTCTTTTGATTTAAAACAACTAAAAGCAGATATTTCCAATGGATTGTATTTTGACTCCACCATTCCTCAGGGATACGGTATTGGAAGTAGTGGCGCACTAGTTGCTGCTATTTATGACAACTATGCGCAGCATAAAATAACGGTTTTAGAGAATTTAACCCGAGAAAAATTACTGCAATTAAAACAACTTTTTGGGACCATGGAATCTTTTTTTCACGGAAAATCTTCCGGCTTAGATCCATTGAATTCTTATTTGAGCTTGCCCATATTAATACACGCTCAAGACCATATAGCTTCTACAGCCATTCCATCTCAGCACACGGCTGGAAAGGGTGCTGTATTCTTATTAGATTCAGGCCAGGTTGGAGAAACAGCCCCCATGGTTCAATTGTTTATGGAACAAATGAAGCAGGAAGGTTTTAGAAACATGCTTAAAGACCAATTTATTAAGCATACAGATGCTTGTGTGGATGATTTTGTGAATGGAAATGTTCATTCCTTATTTTCTAATATGCGCCAATTGTCTAAGGTTGTATTAGACCATTTTAAACCAATGATTCCTACTGAATTTCACGAACTGTGGCGAGAGGGATTAAAAACGAATGATTACTACTTAAAACTTTGTGGTTCTGGAGGTGGAGGTTACATCTTAGGTTTTGCACCAGATCTTGAAAAAGCCCAAAAGGCTTTAAAGGATTACCACTTAGAAGTTGTTTATAATTTTTAATTCTAAGCTATGTCTCAAAGTCCTCTATCGCGATTCGCTTTAAAGGGACTCGCATTCTTTTCTGTACTTAGGGGGTATAACATAGCCCTAATTGTGCTGGCACAATACCTATGTTCAATATTTATTCTAGCGCCAAATAAATCTTTAAAAGAAATTATTTTAGATCCTCATTTGGCATTATTAGTACTTTCCACAGCTATTGTGATAGGCAGTGGTTATATTATCAATAGCTTTTATGACGCAGAAAAGGACCTGATCAATAGACCTAGGAAAACACTCTTAGACCGACACATATCACAACGCGCTAAAATTACCGCTTATTTTACGGGTAATTTTTTGGCTGTCTTTATGGCCAGTGCAGTCTCCTTTAGAGCGGTGGTTTTTTTTTCTGCTTATATTTTTGGTATTTGGCTGTATTCTCACAAACTAAAGAGAATGGCTTTTTTGGGTAATGTTGTTTCTGCCTGTCTGGCGATTACGCCTTTTTTCACGGTGTTTGTATACCATAAAAATTTAGCTCCGGTGATCTTTGTCCAAGCAATTTTTCTATTCTTATTAGTGCTTGCCAGAGATATGGTGAAAGATTTAGAAAACCTTACAGGAGACCTCACCCAAGATTATAAGACTGTGGCGGTTACTTATGGGACTAGATTTTCTAAGTATTGCGTGAGTATATTACTTGTAGCTACGGTATTTCCCACCTATTTATTAATCACTAAATTCAATGTGGGTTATATGGACTGGTATTTTAAAGGCGTATTTGTTTTACTGATTGCCGCAATTGTTGGCCTGTGGTTGGCCAAAGAAAAAAAGCAGTATTTGAACATTCACAACCTTTTAAAATTCATCATTGTTGGGGGCGTATTCGGTATTTTACTCATAGATCCAGAGCTGTTGCTGGGCAGGTTTATTTAATCGCTCCAATCTAAAACAATACACTACCTTTGCACAAAATAACAACAAATGGGGCGTAATAATTTTGACGGCGATAAAAAAGCATCTGGACGCGGATCTGGAACTTTTAAAAAAACGAGTGGTGCTAGGGGAAATTCCCCTTCTCATAAAGGGAACAATAGTTCATTGGGTAAAAGCAGTTCTGAGGATTCTTCTCCTAATGCACGTTTAAAGCCTAGCGGGTCAAATAAAAAAGGCTACAGAAAAACAGTCAATAGAGATACATTTGGAGCTGGCTCACAAGCAAAAGGACCACAATTAGCAACTAAAACACCCGCTAAACCTGCCAAAAAAGGAGACGACAATTCGATCCGTTTAAATAGATACATTTCTAATTCTGGGGTTTGTTCTAGAAGAGAGGCAGATATTTTTATAGCTGCTGGAAGTGTAAAAGTCAATGGAAAAGCAGTGGTTGAAATGGGTTATAAAGTAGCGCTTTCAGATGTGGTTAGTTTTGACGGAGTTGTTTTGAACCCAGAAAAGAGAGCCTATATTTTATTAAACAAGCCCAAAGATTTTGATAGCTCCGCTACGGATGCTTCTCAACCAAAATCTGCCTTAGGACTTGTTGCAAATGCCACTAAGTCTAAAATTAAGCCAGTGGGTCGTTTAGATAAATCAGCCTCTGGATTGTTGCTTTTTACCAACGATGGGGAATTACAAACCAAATTGACAAAACCAAAAAATGGTTTTAGAAAAATATACCATGCTACTTTAAGTAAATCACTTAAAGCGGACGATTTAGAGAAGGTAAGGAAAGGAATTGTGCTTGAAGATGGACCCGTTCGTGTTCATGAAATTTCAAATATTGAGGGATCTCCAGCTACTGAAGTAGGTATTGAAATTTTAAGCGCAAAAAATAACATCATCAAAAGATTGTTCGATCACTTGGGTTATGAGCTCATTAAATTAGACAGGGTTGTCTATGCTGGTCTTACCAAAAAAGACCTACCTAGAGGACAATGGCGCACCCTTACAGAACAAGAAATTATCAACTTAAAAATGATACAATAAGCCTCATTTTTAACCCATAAAAAGAGCGGCCTTTTACATAAAAGGCCGCTCTTTTTGATTTAGGTAATAACCAGGCTTTATTAAAAGTTACATGCGCGGTCCATTTTCGCTTTAATCTCCTCCAAACACAAATTCCCCATACTGCCTAAATGGGTGTGGTTGAGGTCCTTTTTGGGTTGGTAGGCTCCTTCTGCAATCAAAGCACCCATTGCTTTGTAGGCTTCTCTAAAGGGCATTCCCTGAAGCACCATTTCATTGAGGGTATCTACAGAGTACATAGCGTCGTATTTTGGGTTTTGACCCAAAGTGGTATTTGGAATAACTTCTTTTAAGGCAAAATGCATGATATCTAAACAACTTTGTAATTCTGTGATGGCAGGCAGTAATACCTCTTTCAAAAGCTGTAAATCCCTGTGGTACCCACTTGGTAAATTCGCTGTTAACTGACTCAGCTGGGCTGGGAGGCTTAGAATTTTATTGCATTTAGCCCTGATCAATTCAAATACATCTGGATTCTTTTTATGGGGCATAATGCTTGATCCGGTAGTGAGTTGGTCTGGGAAACTTATAAAATTGAGGTCTTGACTCATATAAAGACAAATATCCATGGCTAATTTACCTAAGGTAGCAGCCACCGCGCTCATGCCAAATGCCATAGCTTTCTCTGTTTTCCCCCTACCCATTTGTGCGGCTACTACATTGTATTTAAGGGTGCTAAAACCCAGTTTTTCCGTAGTCATTTTTCGGTTTATAGGAAAAGAACTTCCATATCCGGCAGCGCTTCCTAGGGGGTTTTGATTACATACCTTATGGGCAGCTTCTAGAAAATAAACGTCGTCTATAAGACTTTCTGCATAGGAAGAAAACCAGAGACCAAAGGAAGAAGGCATGGCCACCTGTAAGTGAGTATATCCCGGTAAAATGAGCCCAGCGTGTTTGTCGGCCAACGAAATTAATAGGTTAAATAAGTCTTGACTCCCCGTTTTGATCTCCTGAATTTGATCTTTTAAAAACAATTGCATGGCCACCAGTACTTGATCGTTTCTGGATCTTGCTGCATGAATTTTTTTCCCCACGTCTCCCAATCGCTCCGTGAGTAGAAACTCTATTTTAGAATGGACGTCTTCAAAATCAGTCTCAATTTTAAAAGTACCCGCTGTAATTTCTTTGTTAATTTGCATTAATGCCGTCACCAAATGATCGGCTTCCTCTGCTTCAAGTAAGCCTACGGTGGCTAACATTTCTGCGTGCGCTATGGACGCTTTTATATCATAAGCTGCTAAAAATTGGTCCAGCGCCCTGTCATTTCCGACGGTAAAAAAATCAATTTTTTCGTGGGTGTTACCCCCTTTATCCCAAAGTTTCATAGGCGTTATTGTGTTAAATAAGTTTCTAAAAGTGAGCAGTATATTTCAATGCCCTGGCCAATTTCTGCGCTGTAAATAAATTCATCTGCCGTGTGTGATCTGCTGCTGTCTCCAGGTCCTAATTTCAGTGAAGGACCCGAAATAGCTGCCTGGTCAGAAAGCGTGGGAGATCCATAGGTTTCCCTGCCCATACTCTTTCCAGCGATTACCAAGGGGTGGTCTGGCCTTACGCTAGAAGACCCAAGCCTCAAACTCCTCGCTTTTAATTCCAGCGGGGCGTCTCTTTGCAGCAACTCATTTATTTCTGCATTTGAATAACAATCATTGACCCTTACATCTACCACCAGTTTTACTTCTGCTGGGATTACATTGTGTTGGCTACCCCCTTGAATCTGTGTCACGGTCATCTTAACCGGCCCTAAGAAATCAGACACTTTTTCAAATGCATATGTTTCGAACCAATTTAACACCCCAGCAGTTTTATAAATGGCTTGGTCCGAATTAGGGTGCGCCGCATGTGAGGGTGTTCCCTTTATGACTCCGTCAAAAACAACGAGGCCTTTTTCTGCAATGGCCAAATGCATTTGGGTGGGTTCTCCCACAATGGCCATATCTATTTCTGGTAGCAGGGGTAATACGGAGTTTAAGCCATTAGCGCCAGAGCTTTCTTCTTCTGCAGAAGCGACTATAATAAGGTTGTGTTTTAAATCTTTACGCTCGTAGAAATGTGCAAAAGTGCTCAGTAAACAAACCAAGCAGCCTCCTGCGTCATTGCTGCCAAGACCGTAAATTTTTCCGTCCTTTTCAATGGACTTGAAAGGGTCTAGTGTGTAGGCGCTATTGGGTTTTACAGTATCGTGATGTGAATTTAATAGCAAACTAGGTTTTTTAGGATCAAAATGCTTGTTAAAGGCATATCTATTGTGCCCACTCTGTTGGTAGGAGATTCCTTTTTGCTCAAACCATGCCTCAATAAGCTTGGCTGTATGTGCTTCTTCTGAAGAAAAAGAAGGGGTTTCAATCAGTGATTTTAATAATTGAATGGCCTCTTTTTCATAGGTGTCTATGTACTCCATTTAATTCTTTTTTAATAATGTAAAGGGCCCTTTGTTGGCCAACATATCTTCATTTCCAATTCCTACTTTATGGACTCCTTTTTCTAAGGCATGAAATCCATTAGAGAGTTTAGGGATCATTCCTGAGTGAATAACCCCATCATTTATGAGTTGCTTCATTTCATTAGGACTCAAACTTACCAGTACTTCTAAGGGTGCTTCACTTACCAATACGCCTTGTTTCTCAAAGCAATACCATAAGTGTGTTTCATAATTGTCTGCCATGGCTATGGCTATTTCTGCTGCGATGGTGTCTGCATTGGTATTGAGTAATTGTCCGTTACCGTCGTGGGTAATGGCGCAAAAGACGGGGCAAATCCCATGTGACAAAAGGGTTTTTATAAGGGAGGCGTTTACTTTTAAATGATCCCCCACAAACCCGTAATCTATAGGCTTTGGGTTTCTTTTTGTAGCACTTATACTATTGGCATCTGCGCCACTTAGACCCAGGGCATTACATTGGTCTACCTGTAATTGAGAAACAATGGTTTTGTTGGCCGTACCGGCATAAGTCATAGTAATGACCTCCAAACTGTCTTTAGGCGTACACCTTCTGCCGTTAATCATTTTGGTAGGGATGCCTAATTTTTCTGCCAAGGCGGTGGCAGATTTACCCCCTCCATGAACCAGTATTTTAGGAGCAGGTATTAGACTAAAAGCCTTACAAAAGTACTTTAGGGCTTGAGGGTCTTCAATAACCCCTCCACCTATTTTCACCACCGATAATGTTTCTTTTTGATCTTTCATAAAACGGGTTTAAGGCGTTGTTTTAAGTAATTCTCTGAGCACCCACTGGGCTGCATAGGTCCTGTTGTTGGCTTGTTCCAAAACCAAACTTTTGTCTGAATCTAAAACATTGTCTGCGATCACTACATTTCTTCTCACTGGCAAACAGTGCATGCACTGCGCATTTCCAATCTTTTCAGAAGTGATGGTCCAAGAGGGGTCTTCAACCATCACTTTCCCATAGTCTTTAAAACTACTCCAGTTTTTTACATAGACAATTTCTGCTCCCTTTAATGCGGTATCTTGATGGTGTTCAATAGGCGTGTCTCCAGTAATCTTTGGATCTAGTTCATAGCCTTTTGGGTGGGTAATACTGAAAGCTACATTGAGTCGTTTCATGGCGGCTATAAAACTATTGGCTACTGCATGTGGTAGTGCCTTTGGGTGTGGCGCCCAACTCAGTACCACCTTAGGGACATGGCCTTCTTTATTTAAGCTAGGCAATACTTTTTCTCCTAATTGCTCTGTGATTGTTATGGCGTCTGCAAACCCTTGTAAGGGGTGACCAAGTGCACTTTCTAAATTGATGATAGGTACGCTAGCATGTGTGGCAAAACCTAGAAGTACTTTTTCTTTTTGGTCTTCTTCACGGCTTTGTAATTCAGCAAATGCCCTTATGCCAATCAGGTCGCAATAACCAGATAGTACCCCAGCAGCTTCTTTAATATGCTCTACTTTTCCAGTATTCATGACTGCCCCGTCTTCGTATTCCAACTGCCAACCTTCTTGCGAAAAATTCATCACTATAACTTCTAAACCCAAGTTTTTAGCTGCTTTTTGAGTACTTATTCTCGTTCTTAGACTGGCGTTAAAAAACAATAGTCCCAAGGTTTTATCTCGGCCTATTGATTTCTCAGATAAAGGATCTTTTTTTAGCGCTATGGCCTCTAAGATAGCTTTGTCAAAGTCTGGTATGTCTTGAAGGGATAAATAATGCTTCATAAGTTGTTATTTAAAGTAAGATTGAATTTCGGGTTTGTCTAATATTTCTTTAGTGGTTATTTAAAGTAAGACTGGTTTTTGGGTTTGTCTAACACCTTTTTTAATGCAGTAAAAAATTGCGCTATTTGTGCTTTTGTAATATTGAGTGCTGGCAGAATTCTCAAGACTTTCTTGTCTTTAGCAGCTCCAGTGAATATATGGTGCGTATACAATAGTTCTTTTCTAAGTGCAGCAATCTCAAAAGGGAAGGCCAATCCTAGCATGAGTCCCCTTCCTTTTAAGATAATTTCAGCAGGTAAAGAGGCCATTTGTACTTTCACATATTCATGCATTTCTTTTGTATGGTTTATGAGATTCTCTTCCTCTATGACATCCAATACCGCTAAAGCGGCCCTACAGGCCAAGTGATTTCCACCAAAAGTGGTGCCGAGCTGTCCGTGTATTCCTTTGTATTTAATATGAATTAATACCCCACCTATAGGAAATCCATTCCCCATTCCTTTGGCCATAGGAATAAGGTCAGGTTGTACCCCGTGCTGTTGAAAACCAAAAAACAAACCTGTCCTTCCAAATCCAGACTGCACTTCATCTGCAATGAGCATTACTTGGTATTCTTGGCATAAGGCTTCAATGGTTTTAAAAAAGGGAGTCGTGGGTTGGTCCAGGCCACCTACTCCTTGAATAGATTCTATAATCACAGCACAAACATCGCCTCCAGAAAGTACTTCTTTTAATGCGTCTTCATCATTAAGGGCAATAAAAATCACTTGGTGCCCTTTGTTTATTGGGGCTTGAATAGAAGGGTTGTCCGTGACAGCAACTGCTGCTGAGGTACGTCCGTGAAAACTGTTTTTAAAGGCCACTACTTTAGATTTTCCAGTGATGAATGAAGCCATTTTAAGGGCGTTTTCATTGGCCTCTGCACCTGAGTTGCACAAGAACAATTGATAGTCTTCACAACCAGACAAGGTCCCTAATTTTTGTGCGTATGCTTCTTGTATAGGGTTTTGAACCGCATTGCTATAAAAGGCAATTTTGTCTAATTGGTCTTTTATAGATTGGGTATAATGGGGGTGGCTATGGCCAATAGAAATAACCGCATGCCCCCCGTATAGGTCTAAATATTCTGTACCATCAATGTCTGTTAATATCGCTCCCTTGGCACTCACAGGAGTCACATCATATAATGGATAGACGTCAAAAAGTTTCATAATTGATCTTGTGTTATTTTGCTAATGGCAGCAAAGGATTTTTGTATTCCTTGAATAAACGCAGCACTCAAACCGCAGTTTTCCATCTCGTTTAGCCCAGAAATAGTACAGCCCTGAGGCGTAGTGACTAGATCTATTTCGGCTTCAGGATGGCTTTTATTTTTCTGTAAAAGAATGGCAGCTCCCAAGGCAGTTTGAACGACCATTTCTAAAGCATCATGCGCTTCAAAACCCAGCTGAACACCTCCTTGGGAATTGGCTCTGATGAGTCGCATCCAAAAGGCAATACCACTAGCGCCTATCACTGTGGCTGCCTGCATTTTTGTCTCTGGGATACACATGGTTTTTCCCATCCTGTCAAAAATAGCTTTGGCAATGGCAATTCTTTTTTCTCCCACTTCGTTTGCACATAGACAGGTCATAGACGCTCCCACAGAAATAGCGGTATTAGGCATGGCCCTAATAATGAAGTGATGGGCGCCAATAAGCGCTTCTATCTTTTGAATAGAAAAGCCAGTAATGGTAGAGATTACCACATGTTTCTCTGTTAGAAATTCTTTAATCTCTGCTAAGATGCCTTTGAACTGTCCCGGTTGTACCGCAAAAATGAGAATGTCTGACTGTTTCACTAATGTTACATTATCTGTGCTAAGTGTTACCTGACTAAACGCTTTGAATGCTTCTAAGGAAGCCACATTTCTTTTGGATAGATACATACTTGTAGCTCCGTCCGATTGCAAAATTCCTTTGGCAATGGATTGGCCTAAATTTCCCGCTCCTATAATTCCTATTTTCATGACTTTTTACTTTTACTATGATATGTTAGGGCCCTTTGCGATTTTTTTAAAACCTATTGGCTTTGAGTTGTAATCCCAGTGTTTCTTCCCACCCAAAAATGAGGTTCATATTTTGCACGGCCTGCCCACTAGCTCCTTTTAATAAATTATCAATGGCTACTGTAATCAGTAACTGATTTTCATGTTTGTGCAAGTGAATGTGGCATTGATTGGTATTGGTAACTTGCTTTAGGTCTATAGGGAATTCAGAAAGATGGGTGTAAGGTGCTCCTTCGTAATACGCATTGTAAAGTGCTTTAGCTGCTTCAATAGTATCCTGGTATTCCGTGTACAGCGTGGCGAATATGCCTCTTGAAAAAGCACCCCTGTTTGGTATAAAATAAAATGGAGGTAATTCAGTCCTAGTGGCCGCAGTGCCATCAGTCCCTGCAAATGACAATTGTTCCCTCACTTCGCCCAAATGTTGGTGGTTAAATGCTTTGTACCACGAAAGGTTGTTGTTTCTCCAGCTATTGTGGGTGGTTTCTCCTGGGATAATTCCAGCACCTGTGCTTCCTGTGGTGCCGTTAATATGCACCGGATGGCTCAATTTTTGGGCCTTTGCCAAAGGCAAAAGGGCCAACTGCAAGGCAGTGGCAAAACATCCAGGATTGGCTATAAATTGTGCATTTTCTATGGCAGATTTGTTTTTTTCTGGCAGTCCGTAAACAAATGTTTTACCCAATAATGAGGCATTCGCCTGGGCCCTAAAATCTGTGCTCAGGTCAATTATTTTCGTGGCATCAGAAAATGGATTTTTTTCTAAGAAATCTTTAGAATGACCATGTCCTAAACACAAAAAGACCAGATCAATAGTGGGATCTACGCTGTCTGTAAAACACAGGTCTGTAGTGCCTAATAAATCTTCATGAGCCCTGTAAAGAGGTTCGCCCGCTTTGGTGCGGCTATACACAAAGTTTATTTCTGCCGCCGGGTGGTTAATGAGTAATCTGATGAGTTCTCCACCTGTATATCCTGAACCGCCAATAATACCAATTTGAATCATATCTTTTTTATTTTTCGAGCCTCCTCAGGAGATTCATTTTCAATTTACACCTCATTCCTTTTGCTTGGATATAGGGGTGTCTATTCATTAATACTAGCGCTATTTAAAATCGTTTACCTGCTTGTAAATTCGTCCTGCATTAGATAAAATTTTAATAAAGCCCTTTGCGTCTTGAGCAGACCAAGCCTTGTTCTCTTCTCCATAGGTGCCAAAACCAGCCCCCATTAAGTCGTTTTCAGAAGTAATTCCGTCTAGGGTAAATCTGTAGGGATGTAGGCTTATATAGACAGTTCCATTCACAGTCTTTTGACTGTCTGTTAAAAATGCCTCTGTATTTCTTAGCACAGGATCTAAATACTGTCCCTCATGTAGCAGCATGCCGTACATACTAGCCAGGCTATCTTTTTGGTGCAACTGCCATTTGCTCAAACAGTGTTTTTCTAAAAGACTATGGGCCTTGATGAGAATTATTGCCGCTGCAGCTTCAAACCCAACTCGGCCTTTAATTCCAATGATGGTATCTCCCACGTGTATGTCTCTTCCAATGGCATATGCCGATGCTATTTTTTCTAGCTTTTGAATTTGAGATACGGGGCCCCCATAAACACCATCTATGCCTATAAATTCTCCTTTTTCAAAATGTAATTCAATGGTTTTCTTTTCTTTTTCTAATAGGGCAGAAGGGTAGGCGGTTTCGGGTAAGGGTTCTTTAGAGCCCAGGGTTTCTACACCACCTACTGAAGTCCCCCACAATCCCTTGTTAATAGAATATTTTGCTTTTTCCCAAGAATACGAAATACCTTGAGCATTTAGGTAGGCAATCTCTTGTTCTCTACTCAGTTGCAGGTCTCTAATTGGGGTGATAATTTCTATTTCTGGTGCTAAGACAGAAAAAATAAGGTCAAAACGTACTTGGTCGTTTCCTGCGCCAGTACTTCCATGTGCAATGTGACTAGCGCCTACTTCTTTTGCATACGAAATGAGTTCAAGGGCCTGAACAATCCTTTCTGCACTTACAGAGAGCGGATAGGTATTGTTTTTTAATATATTTCCAAAGATGAGGTATTTCACTACTTTTTGATAGAAAATTTCTACTCCATCTATGGCCTTAAATGCATGAGCACCTAATGCTATTGCTTTTTCCTCCATTTCATGGAGGTCTACTGGGTCAAAGCCTCCTGTATTTACAGTAACTGCGTGTACTTCAAAGCCCATCTCTGCACTGAGGTATTTGGCGCAATAAGAGGTGTCTAAACCGCCACTATAGGCTAAAACTAATTTTTTCATGGTATTATTTTTAGGTCTAACACCTTCGAATGAAGCGGTGTTATTTTATGTTTTTTATATTTAAGTGTTTTTAACTCCCCAACCTTAGTTGTCCATTATTATACATACTAGAGGTTTTTATTTTTTCTTTAAAAACAGTTGTTCCTTAATGCTTTTTAAACGCTCGAACGCCTTTGTATTTAAGGGCTTCTTTTTTATTTTATGTTCATAAAGCATGCCTGTACAAAGGCACATTTTTTGTTCTGTTCTAGTAAGTACGTCAAAATTCTTACAAGTTTGGCAGCCTTCCCAAAAAGCTGGATCAGTGGTGAGTTCAGAGAAAGTGACCGGCTTATAGCCCAATTCATAATTGATTTTCATCACGGCAAGGCCTGTGGTAATTCCAAAGATTTTAGCTTCAGGAAATTTTTGCAAAGACAATTCTAAAACCGCTTTTTTGATTTTCTTAGCCAGTCCTTGATTTCTGTAATCAGGATGCACAATAAGGCCTGAATTGGCTACAAATTTTTCATGCCCCCAAACTTCTATATAGCAGAAACCAGCAAAGATTTCTCCGTCTAGGGCAATAATGGCATTCCCGTTTTGAAGTTTTCTTTGAATGTATTCAGTACTTCGCTTGGCTATTCCGGTGCCTCGGACCAAAGCAGAGGCTGCAATAGTGTCGCAAATAATTGGCGCGTACTTAAAATGAGACGCGTTGGCCATTGTGATTTTCATGGGCAATTAATAAAAAATAAATGATAAGGATAAATGATTGCGCTAGGGGGGAATTGGACACACCTAATTCCAAAAAAGAGAACACCCTTACGGGCGGCGGCGCCTAGGGGCAGTCACAGTAATACTCATGCGAGTCGAAGGGTGAACTGCATGGAAACCAACAGAAAAAAAAGCTGTTGGGGATAAAAATTTATATGTGGTACTGTTAATCACATTTCAAATGTATATAAAAAAAAGAAACGTTTACTTTTAAAGGCAAGTTTCAATCCTTTAATGAAACATTTTTAACAGATTCCTGTCTGGAGCTTGTTATTTTAACAATTTCACGAATTAAAAAACCAAAAACTACGGAGTATTCAATGGAAATGACCCACAAGTTCTCCTTAAAACTGGGATTGGCATAGGTAATATAACTTAAAAAGACCATGGCGCTCCATAAATACATATACCTAAATGGGGTATAAATGGCCAAGGCAACACCAAAGCAAAGGTACCAAGGGTGCACGGTAGTGGCAATAAACAAATGGCCGGTAAACATTAAAAGCATGGCGCTAATGGAAACTTTTAATACAGCAGGGGAATCTTCGATATTCGAAAGATAAAGGCTCTTTAATCGATTAGGAATGGAAGCATAGGGCGTCTTTTGTAACCCACCCATTTTTTTCCACTGCCAATAAAAAACAACTATTGCCCATACAACAATCATATAGGGCAGTACTTTCCCATAGGTTAAAATGGTTTTGTAGGCACTATTCCCAAGGTCCATGGAAATAAACTTGATCAGGTTGTAAATAGAAGCATTAAATTCAAAATTATTAAACCACAAGCCTATGGTTTCTGCATAAGAACTCCAGAAACCTTCCACCATAAGTGGCCCCCAGAACAGTCCGCAAAAAACCAATATCCAAGCCCCTAAATAGAGAAATCTTTTTACGCCCAAAGGCCACAGTAAAAAAGGAATAAATAAAATGGGAATTAATTTGGTCATAATAGTCAAAGCCAAAAAGCATCCGCCAAGAAATAGCCAAGACCCTGCACTTAATGTAAGCTTGGCTTTAAATGCACCAGCACTGGAGTGATTGGATTGTAGCTTGTATATGTAGTAGCGCTCTGTCTTTGGCGCTTCAGATGAATTTCTTTGGCGCTGAGATACTTTTACCAATGCCCAAATGGCTGCTAAAAAAAAGGCCACCATTACGCCTTCTAAATGTAGGTTTCCGCTGAGTTCAAGAATGACTAAAGGATTTAGAAAATAAAAGAAAGACTTCCAAAGGGGCTCGTTAAAATAGCCCAGCAAACGTGTTGTAAAAAACAGAACAAGCAGGTCTGCAACCAATACAACTATCTTAAAAACAAGCACAGAAACCGCTATGGATTTGTTCCCAATATAGGCGGCAAGGCCATAGACGTATTGGCTTACTGGCGGGTAATTGGAATAGTGCTTTTGGCTCAAATCACCCATTTTCTCATAAAGTAATGCTGCATTAGGCATCCAAGGGTTCACTTGATCAATGATTTCTTTTGGAAGATAAATGTAAGGGTTAATGCCATTAATCAATAAATGACCATCCCAGAGGTACCTGTAAAAGTCTTGAGACAATTCAGGTGTAGCGCCAAATAGCAAAACCCTGAATACAATTCCAGCCACCACGAGCAGTTGGAAGACCTCTTTATTTCCATTGCTTTTAAAATTTGAGCTAGTGGTTTTTAATACCTGATAGCTGAGGCCATATAAAGCGGCTGCTAATCCAATGAGTTTAACAGAATCTGTTCGGTCTAAATCATAGCCAAAACTCCAGTACATTAGGCCTGTTATTAGCAGAAGGGTGAGGGGGTATGCGTAAAGCTTCAAAAAAGAGAACATGCCTATATTTTAGCGCTTAAGGACTTGAAAAATACAAATCCGAAACCTAAAAACAGCATAAAATGAAAAGGAAATAACCCAAAATCATTTAGAGGAACAGCGATATACATGCCGTAAAAGAAATAGCACATAAGTAATCCCTCTAAAATTACATTAGGGGAAATTTTCTTGGACAGGTATTGGTTTCCTTTCCAAGAGTCTTTAATAGAGTTAATATTGAATTTTGGTGTTCTCACAAATTCAGAGCGCTTCCCTCTATGGCCTTCCAATACAGCCAATGAGTTGTGTAATGAGAATCCTAGGGCTACGGAAAAGAAAGTAAAGAACAATCCAATATATTGTAAAAAGTGCTCTATTCCTTTGCCTTGGGTGTTTTTATAGGTAAACCAATAGCAAATAAAAAGGATGATGGTGCTGACAATGAAAAAACTAGTGACTTCAAATACCCAAGCCAATTCAGGAAAAATACTTTTGATGTACATCATGGGAATACTTAAAACCGCCACAGTAAAAACACATAAAAACATAGAAGAGTTCAAGAGGTGCATAACGCCATGGAATTTGGTTTTCCAACTTAAATGGGGCGCAGCCAATACCTTGCGCACAGATTTTCTGAAATTCTCTGCCCCGCCTTTATTCCATCTAAATTGTTGGGATCTGGCAGCACTAATCACTACGGGCAATTCTGCAGGAGTCTCTACTTCTTCAAGGTATTTAAATTTCCAGTTTTTGAGTTGGGCCCTGTAGGATAAATCCAAGTCTTCTGTTAAGGTGTCTCCTTCCCAGTTGCCTGCATCTTCAATACAAGTTTTTCTCCAAATTCCAGCGGTACCATTGAAATTAATAAAATGGCCCTGCGCATTTCTACCTACTTGTTCCAAGGTGAAATGTGCGTCTAAGGCAAAAGCTTGTATTCTGGTCAGTATAGAGTAATTCCTGTTCAGGTGGCCCCATCTGGTTTGAACCACCCCAATTTCTTCACTGCCAAAATGGGGCACTGTGCGTAACAACCAATCTTTTTGAGGCAAGAAATCTGCGTCAAAAATAGCGATGAGACTTCCTTTAGCTATGGCGAGTCCTTCTTTAAGGGCGCCTGCTTTATAGCCGGATCTATTGCTTCTTCTCACATGAACAATGTCCAAGCCCTTTTTTCTCAAAGCTTCAATATGAAGGGCTGTTTTCTCTACAGATTCATCGGTAGAGTCATCTAGGACTTGTATTTCCAGGCGGTCTAAAGGATAGTCCATCAGGCCTATGTTTTCGAGCAAACGCTCTACCACATAGGCCTCGTTGTATATAGGCAGTTGAATGGTGACATAAGGTACCAGCTCTTTTTTACTCAAATCTATCAAGGAGCCATGAGCACCACTTCTTTTGTGTTTTAAGTAGTTAAACAGCAAATTGAGTTGTGCTAAACTGTAAAAGAATACCAACAGTAAAGCAAGTGTGTAAAGAGATATAATAAGATAGGCCAGTGGGTATTCCATGTTATTTGAAACTGTATTTAAAAATCCAACCCAGGATCTTTACGCCGGCAAATATAGTGCCTTTTACAGTTCCTGACACCTTAGAGACCCCAATTCTTTTTTTATATCTCACCCCTATTTCTTTGTATTTTAAGCGGTTGCGAAGGGCTTTGAGTTGCATTTCTACGGTCCAACCATAGGTAGTGTCGGACATATTCATGTCCAATAATCGCTCGTATTTTATAGCTCTAAAGGGACCAAGGTCAGTAAAAGTAGCCCTAAAAAAGAGTTTCATGAGCGTGCAGGCTAAGGCGTTTCCAAAGACCTGTTGGGGGGTCATACTGCCTGCTTCTCTGAGGGCTTTTTTACGTGCCCCCACTACAAAGTCATAGCCATCATTGGTGATAGGCGCAACCAAGTCCAGCAGCTCCTCTGGGAAATCTGAATAATCGCCATCTAAAAAAACAATAATTTCAGGAAGTTTCTCCATTTGAGCCACATATGCCATCCCTTTAAGGCAGGCGTGTCCGTAGCCCATTTTATTTTCCGTAAGCACCTTCGCGCCTGCCTTTTCTGCTACAGCTACAGTTTCATCTGTAGAGCGATTGTTCACCACAATCACCTCGCTGACTATAGCAGGAATTTCAGCCAGGACCAAACCTATGGATTGGGCCTCGTTATAGGCAGGAATAATCACTACTATTTTGGGTGGGTTTAAAGGATCAAATGTCACAAATACCTATTTTTATTTTATATATCAAATGTTTTTGGTCTGCCAAACCCATTACTTATTTTTTATTGAGCAAATCTATCAGTGAAACGTCGTTCCCCAATAGTATTTCCGTAGGATTAATTCTGCCAGACTCAGGACCTTGCTCTAGCTTCAATACTCCTCTGGGGCAGACGGCAGAACACACCCCACAGCCCACACAACTGGAACGCACAATGTTTTCTCCTTTTTGCGCATAGGCCCTAACGTCTATGCCCATTTCACAGTAAGTACTGCAATTCCCACAAGAGATACATTGCCCTCCATTGGTGGTGATTCTAAACCTGGATTTAAACCGCTGAACAAAACCTAAGTAAGCCGCTAGTGGGCAGCCAAAACGACACCACACCCTGTTCCCAAAAATAGGATAGAATCCGGTGCCAATAACTCCCGCGAAAATAGCGCCTATTAAAAAGCTGTAGGTGTTTTGAATGGATTGTGTTTTAATTCCGACTAGGCTGGTGTTTCCCGTAAAAAAACTGTAAAGTGTAGCGGCTGTCATGAGCACCGCAAAGACCAATACCCCATGCACCAACCACCGCTCTACTTTCCAGGAAAAAAGGGATTTGCTTGAATGCTGTCTATAAGGGTCGCCCAAGGTTTCTGCCAAACCACCACAGCCACATACCCATGAGCAGTACCATCTTTTTCCAAAGAAATAGACCATTACAGGAACCACCACGAGGGTCAATAAAATACCCCATACCAGAATAAACAATCCAAGGCCACCGGAGTCTATGAGTTTGTTGAGGTTCCAGCTAAAAAAGAAATCATAATCTAAGGGGAAGGCGTTTTTAAAATCTGTGGCAGGCAGTTGCAGCCTGGTCATGATTTCTGGAATTAAAAACGCAAAAACAATTTGAAAAAAGAGCACAGAGGTGGTGCGTAAGATTTGATAATTCACATGCCTGTACTTTATATACATGCGAATGGCCATAACCACCATAATTACACAATACATAAATCCATACACAAACCATTGGCTGGCAGGACCTCCATTAAGTGCGTAGGATAAAGGGTCTAGCATAAGGGTCCAATGAATGGTGTATTGGGGCGCAAAGTAAAGCACTAAATAAAAGCCAATTAAATAGGCAAAAACACCCCAGGCAATAAAACCTTTATTGGTGCTATTTTGTTTGTAAATCCCGTTGTTTTTAATCCCTTTAGGGCCTTCCGTAATGACTTGTGGAACAATGAATAAAAGGGCTCCAAAGATACCCAGTCCAAAACTAAGCCAGAAAAAAAGCAGGCTGTTTTCTGCTACTAGGCCTTTGGCCGATGCCTTTCCCAATATAAATGCCAAATCCTTTGGTGCGCTATAAATAATATTCCCATAAGCTTCTTTTCGCGCTTCCTTAGAGATTCCTTTCTTTTTTGCCGCCGCCCTGTGATCATCGTTAGTCTTTAAAACTACGGCAGACAAAGCATTTTTAAGGCTATGAATATTATTAAATGAACTGTTAGTAAGTGCCGCCACGGCATTGGACTCAAACACCTTAGAGCTAATTCCCTTTTCTGTCATCAGGGCAGTGAGCTGTGCTTTTGTTGGACTAAAAGTCCCCATAAAAATAGCACTGCTAAAGGTGAAAATCCCCAATAAAAACAATACGATTCCTAACTGTTGTAATTGTTTCATTTTTTGGTGCTAAACGGATTAAATATTCTCGTCCAGGATTTTTTTACTGGCTTGAGTGCTTTTTGAAAAACAGTGTTGTAATGGTTTAAAAGGTCTTTTTGATGTGAGTTACTGAATTCGGGGTCAAAAAGGGCATCGGCCCAATGGGCCAAACAATAATCTAAAGATTTATGTTGGCTGAGCCAAGCGTCTAAAACAGCATGCCTCAGTCTAATTCCAAATACATTTACCCCCAGTAATTGATTGGTTTCTTTGTGGTATGCAGCAGTAATAGCGATGGGCTCATGAGGGTGTTGCCAGTGAAAATGCTGCTCGTGCTCCTGCTTTCTTTTGTCGGTATTTACCCAACCATAGGTCTGGTATTCTACCTCAAAAAATTTAGCAGAATTGAACCAATGACCTGGTTTATAGGCCGTTTTGTTGCCGCAAATGGTTTGGGCTAAGGTTTCTCCCATCATTCTACCGGTGTACCAAACCGCTTCTATGGGTCTTCTGAGGCCTGTCACCTCTGTCTGTTGCGCACAGTCTCCTATGGCGTAAACACCTGCTATATTGGTCTCTAAGTATTTATTGACCAAAATCCCTTTGTCTAATGCAATGGGGGTGTTTTTTATAAAATCTATATTGGGTTGTACCCCAGTAGTGATGCCAACTAACTGACATTCAATAAGCTCATTGTTACTTGTTAAGACTGCTTTCACCTTTCCTTGGTCCCCGCCAATAATTTCTTTTAGTTCGGTGTTAAGCCTCAGGTCTATGCCGTGGGATAAAATGTGGTCATTGAGTAATTTTGCATTTTTTGTGGGCAATACCCCTTCCCAAAAATGCGCTTCTCTGACCAGAAAAGTCACAGGGATGTGTCTGCTGTGTAGCATTTCTGCCAATTCAATTCCAATGAGACCGCCGCCAACCACAACAGCCCTTTTACAGACTTGCGCATTTGGGGCGTTGGCTTCTAAAAGATCCAAATCTCTTTTGTGATAGAGGCCTTGAACACCTTTTAATTCTTGGCCAGGCCATTGGTGAAAGCTAGGTTTTGAGCCTGTGGCTATAATGAGTTTGTCAAAAGAAATTGGAGCAGATTGGTCTAAAAACAGCTGTTTTTTTTCTGTATCTATTTGTTTCACATGGTCTTGTACGAGCCCTATTCGGTTTTTTTCCCAGAACCAATCCTCATAGGGTTTAGTGTGTTCAAAAGTCATGTGTCCCATATACACATACATGAGGGCTGTTCTAGAAAAGAAATGAGGGGTCTCAGAAGAAATAACAGTAATGGCTGCATTAGAATTTTTTCTAATATGCCTGGCGGCTGTGATACCAGCAATTCCATTTCCTATAATAACTACTTGTTCCATATATTTTTGTCACTGCACTGCATTTTAAGGGTCCAACTTGCCTTACAGCGTGAATTGTTCCTGTAAATATCCTACTTTTAAAATAAAAAAACCATGAATCGCTCTTTAATCCTGCTTTTTGTATTCGTTATTTCTGGGCTTGGGTTTTTACATTCCCAGTCAAAAATAAACGGGCTGAGTTTTGTGTCTTCAGGAAATAAAGTCTTGCCAAAGCATGTCCAAAGTGTGGAAGCGGTAAATGCCAATTGGGTGGCTCTTATGCCTTTTGCCATGATGCGCTCTACAGCATCTCCTGGGCTCAATTACACCCCTGAACGTCAGTGGTATGGAGAGACAGAGGCAGGCATTCAACAGTATTTTGAGCAGCTACAAAAGGGCAATATTCAAGTGATGTTAAAACCCCAAATATGGGTCAGAGATGGCGCGTTCACGGGTCGTATCAAAATGAATTCTCCCAAAGATTGGAAGCTTTTTGAAAGCCAGTATAGCGCCTTTATTTTACGCTTTGCGCGTTTGGCACAGCAGTTAGACATTCCGCTTTTTTGCATAGGAACGGAACTCAAGGCATTTGTTCGTGCCAGACCTGAATTTTGGAAAGGCCTTATTGAAGACATCAGAGCAGTTTATTCGGGAAAGCTCACCTATGCGGCCAATTGGGATGAATATGAAGAGACCTTTTTTTGGGACGCCTTAGACTTCATTGGAATTGACGCTTATTTTCCCTTGTCAGAGGAGAGAGACCCTTCTTATTTGTCGTTCATTCAGGCCTGGCAACCCCATTTCAATAAAATACAGGGACTGGCTTTGAGTTGCGAAAAGCAGGTGGTATTTACAGAGTACGGCTACAGAAGTGTAGATTATTTGGGGGCTAAACCCTGGCTAGTAGATAAGAACAAAGAAGCAGTGAATTTGGCCGCACAGTCTAGGGCCATTCGTGCGATTGTAGATACATTTTGGAGCGAAGAATGGTTTCAAGGAGGCTTTATTTGGAAATGGTTTATGTTTTTAGACACTGCAGGTGGTTCTGAAAACAATAGATTTACCCCTCAAAATAAGCCTGCCGCTCAAACCCTTGAAGGCCTGTATGAGAAGTATTAGATGGCTTACAAACGCTCAATGAGTTTCTTAAAAAGAACGATCATTTTTGGTTCTGTTGCACCAGCTATGGCAATAATTTCTGCAATATTTACTGGTTTTAAGTGGTCTGGATCGCAGTCGTCAGTGAGAACGGAAATAGCCGCTACAGGAAGGTTTAAGTGGTTGGCTACAATCACTTCTGGTACAGTAGACATACCTACGGCGTCTGCTCCCAAAATTTTCAACATCCTGTATTCCGCCCTAGTTTCTAATTGAGGGCCTACTACTGCTGCGTAAACCCCCTCTTTTAAAGGGATGTTTTCTTCTAGAGCAATCTCTTTGATGGTTTTGGACAAGCCGGCGTCATAGGGCCTACTCATGTCTGCAAATCGCTCTCCAAAATCGGCCACGTTTTTAAAGGCTAAAGGGGAGCCGCCCTGTAGGTTTAGGTGGTCTTCTATAAGCATCATCTCACCTTTTTTAAAGTTGAGGTTAATGGCGCCAGAGGCATTAGAAATGAGCAAATGCTTAATGCCTAATCCATGCATGACCCGAATAGGGTAGGTAACGTCTAATAAGTCATAACCTTCATAAATATGAAACCGGCCTTGCATGACCACTACTTTTTTTCCTCCTAAACTGCCGTAAAGTAATTTGCCTGAATGAAATTCAACAGTAGCTAATGGAAAAAAAGGAATTTGATTGTAGTGGGCTTCTATGGTTTCTACCAAGTGATTGACCAGTTGCCCCAGCCCAGTGCCCAGGACAATGCCCACTTCTGGTTGGTCAAATCCTTTTTCTTTTAAATAGGCTATTGATTCTTCTAAGTGCTTTGGTATCATAAGGAAGGAATATAGGGTAAAAATACAGGAATTTCTGCTAGGTCTTCAAGGGTATCTATATCATTTTTTTCTTGGAGCACCTGGAAAGTGCATGTCAAACGTTCTATGCTTTTTGAAAGCACCTCATGGGTGCTCCAAGGAATATTTTGGAAGAGTTCAGGCCTTGTTTGGGAGAGTCCAATGAGATAATACCCGCCGTCTTGGGCAGGGCCAAAAACCACGGAGTCCTTTTCTAATGCATGAAAAGCCTCATTAATATCGCTGGCCTCTAAAGAGATCAAATCCGTCCCAATAAGTACAATTTTATGGTAACCTTTTTTAAATCCGGCTTCAAATGCGGCCAGCATTTTCTCCCCTAAAGAGCCATTTATTTGTTTGTTCTTATGGAAAAACCTAGGGTCCCATAAGTCTTCATTGTCAATAAAATCAGTATAAAACACTTCTTTATCTACTTTTAAATTGCGGGTGGTTTGGGCCGTATGTTGTAGTAATATACGGTACACGGCCAAGGCATTTTCTGGGCCAATGCCCTTGGCTAGTCTAGTTTTACACTGACCAAGCACTGGATTTTTAGCAAATATTATTAAGAGGTTTTTAGTCATATCAAAAGATTCCCCTGCTAAGGTCGTAAATATGTAAATTATTAGGAGACCTTTTAGAAAAAAATCTATTTTAGCAAAAACAATTCATTCCTATGCGAAATTCAGCCATTTTCTTATTTCTTTTTTTAGTTTTGGGTAGCTGTAAAAATAGCAGTAAACCTTCAGATTCCATGACTACTTACGACACCCCATTATACCAGGAGCCCCACAGGCCCCAATACCATTTTACCCCCAAAGAAAAATGGATGAATGACCCCAACGGCTTGGTCTACTACAAAGGAGTGTACCATTTGTTTTACCAGTATTATCCTGAAGATATTGTTTGGGGTCCCATGCATTGGGGGCATGCTACCTCTACAGACTTGTTGCATTGGGAGCACAAGCCCATAGCACTTTTTCCAGACCAACACGGTTATATTTTTTCAGGATCTGCCGTGGTAGATTTTGAAAACACTTCTGGTTTAGGAACAATAGAAAACCCGGCTATGGTTGCTATTTTCACTTACCACCTGATGGAGGGCGAAAAAGCAGGAAAAACAGATTACCAGACCCAAGGGATTGCATACAGTTTAGATGGGGGAGACAGCTGGGAAATGTACCAGGAAAACCCAGTGATAGGCAATCCAGGGATAAAAGATTTTAGAGACCCTAAAGTTTTTTGGAATGAAAAAACCAATGCATGGACCATGCTTTTAGTAGCAGGAGATCACTTGCAAATTTGGGGATCTGAAAATCTAATAGATTGGAACAAGCAGAGTGAATTTGGTAAAAACCAAGGGGCCCACGGAGGTGTTTGGGAGTGTCCAGACTTATTTTCCTTTACAGATGAAACCAGTGGAGCAGAAAAATGGGTGTTGTTTATAAGCATCAATCCAGGTGCACCCAATGGTGGGAGTGGCACCCAATATTTTGTGGGAGATTTTGATGGCAAGACTTTCACCTCTGATCAAGAAGAAGACCAGTGGGTAGACTGGGGTACTGACAATTATGCCGGAGTGACCTATAACCACACCCCAGATGGAGCGCGGTTGTTTATAGGCTGGATGAGTAATTGGTTGTACGCTCAAAACACCCCCACAGAAAGATGGCGCAGCGCAATGACCCTACCGAGAACCCTTTCTTTAAAAGACATAGAAGGCGTTCCAACACTCTTTAGTACTCCAGCTCCGGTATGGGACAATATTGGAAAAGACCAAAAAGGAAAAGATGTTTCCGTACCAGCAGGGCAAAGTATAGTCACTTATTCAGAAGACCTGAACCAATCTAAAATAGATTTTGTTTGGGATGGTTCTGCCATGAGTTTCTCATTTGTGAATCAGAAACAGGAGTTGTTAAGTGTTCATTTAGATCCAGAAAACCAGCAGATGTCTATAGACAGAAGCGCTAGTGGATTAGTAGACTTTCAAGAAGATTTTAAAAATATTCAAATAGGGCCCATTGGAGATTTGCCCAATACGGAAATTCCAGTATCTATATTTCTAGACCAATCTTCTATAGAGGTTTTCTTGAATGGTGGTCAAAAAGTCATGACGGCACAGTTTTTTAATACCAACCCATACAATCAATTGAAAATTGAAAATAAAGGCACAGAAAAGGCTGTTTTTAAAGGCTTAAAAATCACCCCAATTCATAGTATTTGGGGGCAGGATTAGACTGTTTTTATCATAAACCAGGATTTAGAAGTATAAAAACCAAATCAAAAAAGCCACTTTTTTAATCGCGCTAAATAGCAGCAATCGTTTGGTGTTTTTGTTCCAAAGGGGCTTTTTCATGATGGGATTTGCTTGTTTTTAATTACTTTCACTCAAATATATGCAAAAAACACCACTATGAAAATCCCTTTTTTTACGTTCTTATGTTGCGTTTCATTTATAGGTATACTCCAGGGCCAAACACTGGTTAATCCTGTGATTAAAGGTTTTGGAACTATTGGCGACGCACCCATGGCCGCTGAAAAGCCAGACCCCAATATGGTGTATAACATTATGGTAGATGTGGCTACTGGAGATGAAGACAAAAGCCAAGTTTTCTTTGCGCTAAATAATCTAGCGCGACTCATGAATCTTCACGTTATGGGTGGTGTCCCTCCAGAGCAATTAAATGTGGTTGTAGCCATTCACGGCACCGCCATATGGTCCGTAATGAACGATCAAGCTTACACCAAACGATATGGAATTGCCAACCCGCACAGTCCATTATTTGAAGAACTCTTGGCTCAGGGCGTTAAAATTGTCGTTTGTTCCCAGTCTATGTTTAAAAGAAAAATAATGCCAGAGGAATTGGCCCCCGGTTTAGAAATGGCCACCTCTGCACTTACCGTACTTACCACATACCAACTCAAGGGATACGCCTTACTAAAATTTTAGGTTAAGGCCTACGGCCGATGCTTATTTGGTTTTCGCGAGACAATTTTGCACAAAGCACCATTATTTGCTCCAATAATCCAACACCAAAACATCATCTACATGCCCATCCAATAAGGCCACAAAAGCCATGTGATCTGGATGAGGTAAATAAGTAGCCCTGTCCGCTTCACTTTCAAAAGTCACAAAAAAGCAGTGGGTAAAGCCTTTGTCTAATCCTTGGGGACTATTGTTTAAGCCCCATTCAAAATCCTTTATTTCCTTTATTTTAGAAGGCAAAGCAATAAAGGCAGACTCAATTTTTTTAAGATCAGCACTGCTAGAAGATTCTTTAAATTTAAATAGCACAATATGTCGCAGGGATTCTCTCATGGTGTTTTTGGCGTGTATTTGATCTTTGTTTTGGTTTGTTCTATTCACACAACCACAAAGCAAGGCAAAAGCAAAAAGCAATAAAAGATAGTTTTTCATATGTTAAAGTTATTGTTTTTTAATTCAGATTAGATTGAATAAAGGTGTTTATGTTGCATAGGTACTTTAAAATAGCTTCGCCTCTCTCCCTACCAGGAGATAGCTTCGCCTTTACAGGCTTCTCTGTTCCTTTGGCCCCTCTGTTGAAAATACAAAAACCACTTGCTTCGCAAGCGTATGTTTTTTTATCCCTCTTCGCTTACAAAAGCAAGCTTTTGACACTTATAGGCATAAAAAAACCCACTCCTAGGAGTGGGTTTTTGTGCTTTAAGTGGTGCCTCCAGGAATCGAACCAGGGACACATGGATTTTCAGTCCATTGCTCTACCAACTGAGCTAAGGCACCATGCTATTAAGCGGATGCAAATATAATTTCTAATTTAGGATATACAAACAAAAAGAGAAAAAAAGGCAATTGTTTTTTTAGATTTCACATCTTTGTAGCATGAAACTAGTGCTAGACATAGGTAATACCTTTGGTAAGTTGGTGGTCTACAGGCAAGAAGATGAGGTGTTTAGAGCTCAATTTGAGCACAAAGACATGTACACAACACTTGTTGGTTTGTTTTTTGATTTTCCATATATAAAACAGGCTATTTTGTGCTCTGTAGTCGTTGTTGATCCGAAAACTCGTCTTTTTTTGAAGGAAAAAACAATTCTTTTGGAGGTGAATAGTGAAATGAAGCTACCATTTGAAAACAAATATGAGACCCCAGAAACTCTAGGGGCAGACCGAATTGGTCTGGTAGCTGCAGCTTCGTTCAAATACCCAGGGAAAAACTGTTTGGTGGTAGACGCGGGCAGTTGTGTGACCTATGATTTTATTTCATCAGATGGAATCTACCGGGGTGGCGCAATTTCCCCAGGATTACAAATGCGTTTTAAAGCCATGCATGATTATACAAACAAATTGCCATTTGTTACTTTAAATGAGGCATTTATTGCCCTGGGCACAAATACTCAGAACAGCATTTTAGCTGGAGCTGTCAATGGATTGGTCTTTGAAATAGAAGGTTGGCAAAGCAGTTTTGGGAGTACACATAAAGATTTAACACTTATTTTAACAGGTGGAGACGCACAATTCTTGTCTAAACGACTAAAAAATACCATATTTGCCCATTCTAATTTTCTGGTACAAGGCTTATGCCAATTGCTTGATTATAACACGCTTTAGATGTTTAAAAAGTTATTTTTCACCCTTGTTATTTGTCTATTTATAAAAACTAACGCCCAAGACGGCACGGTTTCTCCCTATTCATATTTTGGTTTGGGCACTTTTAATCCTGCGAATACGGTGGAGAACAATGCCATGGGGGGGTTAAGTATCTATGGGGATTCCATTCATGTAAACCTTCAGAACCCAGCTTCTTATGGTCTCTTGAAGCTCACCACTTATACTGTGGGTGTTTCTCACCGTAGAATGGCCTTGACTTCAGATACCCAAGAAAAAAGCACTGCCTTAACAGCTATTGATTATTTGTCTGTAGCTATGCCCATAGCGGAAAACATTGGTATTGGTTTTGGTATTACACCAGTTACCTCTATGGGGTATATTTTAAATTCTAGCGCAGAAAATGCCAATGGTGAAACCATTACAAATGTTTTCTCAGGAGACGGAGGGCTCAGTAAAATATATTTCTCATTAGGTGCTGCGCCAATAAAAAACTTTACGGTAGGGGCTTCTGCCTTTGCTAATTTTGGGACTGTAAATAAAGAAAGGGTACAGTCTTTGAGTTCTGTATTGTTTGGAACCATAGACCGAAGAACTTCAAGAATGAATGGTTTTAATTTTCAGATGGCGGCCAATTACACGCCAAATATTACAGATAAACTGACTTTGTACACTTCTTTTGTTCATACAACAGGGTTGGACTTGAAAGCGAGTAATACGCAACAAGTAGGTTCGCTCTCATTGGTTAATGGGTCAGAATTAGAAGTCTCTGACTTAGACCTGGAGGCCGCCAATTTAAAAAACAATACCGTTAAAATTCCTTCTGTTACAACTTTAGGTCTTGGGATAGGAGAAAACAAAAAATGGCTACTAGGGGCCTCTTATACCATTCAGGAGATGGGTAGTTTTAGCAGTACTTTTCTAAGCCAATCAAATGTGGCATATTCTGAAGCATCTACCCTTAGGGTGGGCGGTTATTATGTGCCTGATTACGCTCCATTCGCTTCATTTTTTAAGAGAGCGACTTATCGCTTTGGAATTAGATTAGTCAATACAGGGATGCAGGTAAACAATCAGGCTATTAAAGATTTTGGCACAAATATTGGTGTAGGTTTACCAATGGGAGGCACTTTTTCTAATTTGAACATCGGGATTGAAATGGGTGCTTTAGGTACCTCAAAGGCCGGTTTGATTAAAGAAAATTACTTGAGCCTTCGCGTTGGACTCTCATTAAATGACAGATGGTTCTTGAAAAGAAAAATAAATTAATTATTTTTAGCCCTTATTTTTATAATTAACCACAATACATAACACCACCATGAAAAAGAAACTGCACATATTGACCATAGCCCTAATTGGTTTCGTTGGCGTTTTTAAATTACAGGCGCAAGACTGTGCAACCAATTTATCTATCTACTCAGAATTTGTAAAAGTGAAAAATTACGATTCAGCCTATGAGCCATGGAAGATAGTATACGAGGCGTGTCCAGAATTAAATCCTGCTAACTTTGTGTACGGGGAACGAATTTTAAAGTATAAAATTCAAAATAGCGCAGGAGATGAAAAGAAAGCTTTTGTAGATCAGTTACTTGCTTTGTATCCAAAATACAGAGAAATCTTCCCTGAAAGAGAGGCTTTGGCAGACATGCTTATTGACCAAGCCATGTTAAAAAATGACGAGAAGATTGCCACTACAGAAGAAATTTTCTCGATTTTAGACCAGGCATTTAACCAAGACCGTATTCATTTTACTAATGCGAAAGCACTTTATGTGTATTTTTCATACTTAGTAGATTTGAATGCTGCGGGTATAAAAGATTTAGACGCTGTGTTTGAGACATATGATCAGGTAGGTTCTAAAATAGAAGAAGAAGTAGAGTCTCTTAATCAAATGGTAAACAAATTACAGGCCAAAGAAGATGCTGGTAATATATCTTCTAGAGAAAAAAGACAATTATCGATTGCAGAGAGTAAATCAGAAACTTTTGTAAAGATCAATGAAAGTATAGACACCAAGCTGGGGAATTTAGCCAACTGTGAAAACTTAATTCCGCTTTACGAGAAGAATTTTGAAGAAAAGAAAACTGATGTAAAATGGGTTAAATCTGCTGTAGGTAGAATGTACAGCAAAGAGTGTACTGAAGACCCATTATTTGTTAAATTAGTTGAAGCCCAAAACGCTTTAGACCCAACTTCAGATACGTATTTTTATTTGGGCTTACTTAAAATGAATGCAAGAAATAGCCAAGGAGCTGTAGCAGACTTTAATAAGGCGGTAAGTTTAGAGTCTGACACTAAAAAGAAAGCCAACATACTTTATAAAATTGCCACAATTTATAAGAAGGGCAATAAGAGTTTGGCCAGAAACTACGCTCAGAAATCTATAGACAATAATCCTTCAATGGGAAAAGCTTATTTACTCATTGCTGGATTGTACGCAGAATCTGCTAACGAATGTGGAAGCACTACTTTTGAGAAAAGAGCCATTTATTGGAAGGCAGCTGAAGTGGCTAAAAAAGCAGCTCGTGTAGACTTATCTCTAAGAAGTAGGGCAAACCAAACGATTGAACGTTATATGGCATTAGCGCCATCTAAAACAGATATTTTCTCTTCAGGTTTGGCGGGAAAAACAGTTACTTTTAACTGCTGGGTAGGTGGTAGCGTTGCGGTGCCAAACCTATAAATGAAAGACATTAAGACCTTTAAGGATTTAAAAAGTATTGCCATTACATTTGTAACGGCAATACTTTTTTTTAGTTGTAATTCAAATGAAGGGACAGTTGTTTTTGAAGACCCAAAGGTGTCTCCTCAGGGGGTAGCGGAAAATTTTATATTGTATTATACTGAAACAGCTGAGTTTTCTGAAATACCGATGGAAGTGGCCATGGGCGGGGCATTAAAAAAAGATGCCAGGCTTATTGCTATTTTGAGGAGTTCAAAAAGTATGGATTACCAACATTTGGCATTCCCATACAGGACTTTTCCAGATGGACTCGTTTTGGAGGTGTTTGATTCAGAAGGCAAGAAAAGCGTGGTTAAATCCGATTATGGGATTATTTATTCTGCTACAAATGTAATAGATTTGAGGGGTAATGTGGTCATTACTACACATGACGGGAAGCAGTTGGAAACCCCACAATTATACTATGATCAAATAGGAGAATGGATTTTTACCGAAGAAAAATTCACCTATACCAATCCAGAAAACCAAACCATTATGGATGGAAAAGGTATGGACTTTAATAGAGATTTTAGTTTTTTAAATGCCCACAAAACTTTTGGGTATATGACCATTAAAGATACAGAAAGCGATGATTAGAATTTTAAAATATACCGAGTACTTATATTTAATAGTGGCTGTTTTCTCCCTAGTTAAAGTGATCAAGCTTTGGGGAAGTTCATTAGAGGAAATAGGTATTTTCTTGCTCTTTGGTGCTGTTTCAATTGGGATGTTCTTCTTTAGAAGAAATTACAGGTTGAAATTTGAAAAAAGACAAAACGAAAATAAAAAATAGTGGACTCAGACGTCATAATTATTGTAGTATCTCTCTTCTTTTCCGCCTTTTTTTCTGGGATGGAGATTGCTTTTATTTCAGCGAATAAAATTCATATTGAGATAGAAAAAAAACAAGAGGGGTTTCTGTCTAAAATCCTGACTAGGTTAACCAAAAGACCTTCGAAATTCATCGCTACCATGTTGATTGGTAATAATGTAGCCTTGGTTATATACGGTTTATTCATGGGAGACTTACTCATGGGACTATTTGAAAAATGGGCACCTTTAACATCTCCAGCATTAAGTTTATTTTTTACAGACTTTAGTTTACTTACACAAACGGTAATTTCTACGCTAGTTATTTTACTCACGGCAGAATTTTTGCCTAAAGTACTGTTTCAGATTTATGCCAATACTTTGATCAAGGCCCTAGCATTTCCAGCCTATGTGTTTTATTTTATTTTTTCACAGGTATCTAATTTTGTGATCTTTATTTCAGATTTGATTTTAAGGGTGATTTTTAAAACTTCTGGAGATTCAGTTCCATTGGCCTTTAGTAAATTGGAAATTGGCGACTATATTACGGAGCAAATGGAGGCAGTTGCGACCGAGGACGAGGTAGATTCGGAAATTCAAATATTTCAAAATGCGTTAGAATTCTCTGCAGTAAAAGCTAGAGATGTAATGGTGCCAAGGACAGATTTGTGCGCAGTGGAAATACATGAAAGTCCAAAGAATTTAGTGAAGATTTTTACAGAGACAGGATTTTCAAAATTGTTGGTGTACAAAGATACCATAGACAATATTATTGGCTACGTTCATTCCTATGAGCTTTTTAAAAAGCCCCAAACGATTAAGAGCATGCTTTTGCCTATTGAGTATGTGCCAGAGACCATGTTAATTAATGATATATTGAATGTACTGACCAAGAAGAGAAAGAGCATAGCCATTGTATTGGATGAGTACGGAGGAACTTCAGGGATGGTTACCGTAGAGGACATTGTAGAGGAATTGTTTGGAGAAATAGAAGACGAGCATGACAGCACAGACTTAATTGAAGAACAATTGTCTGAAAACACCTATAAATTCTCTGCAAGACTAGAAGTGGATTATCTCAATGAAACCTATCATTTAGATCTTGAAGAGCGAGACGAATACGGTACTTTGGGTGGGTTAATTGTTCATGTGACAGGCGAGATTCCTACCTTAAATGAAAGTATTATTATTGGCTTTTATTGTTTTACTATTTTGGAGGTTTCAGGTAATAAAATAGATTTGGTCTCATTAGAGGTGCTTGAAAAGGAATAAAGCACTTTATAAAAGTTTAAAAATTAGAAGAAGCGAATAAAATTTAAAAAGAAAATGGTATTTTCGCCAACTGATTAAAAGATATTTAGAAAATGGCAGTATTAGAAAAAATAAGACAGAGAACCACGGTGTTAATCCTTATCATTGGATTGGCGTTATTTGCTTTTGTAATTTCAGGAGTATTTACCAATAGCGGAAGCGGATCTCCTATGGGAGGATCAGCCATTGGAAGTGTCAATGGAGAAGAGATTTCTATAGATGACTTTCGTCAAAAGTTAGAAGTTGCTGCCCAAAGGGCGGGAAGCCAAGCAACCACTGTTCAATTGGTGAACCAAGTTTGGAATTCATCCTTGAGAACAAGTTTGCTAAATCAAGAAATTGAAGATTTGGGTATCTCAGTAGAAGGAGATCAGATCATGAATTTTATAAAGAATACACCATCTTATTCAAACCAACCAGAGTTTCAAGATGAGAACGGTATTTTTAGTGAATCTTTGTTCATTGCTGCAGTTGCAGATTGGAAAGCCAATAACCCTTACAGATATTCTCTTTGGTTGCAAGACGAATTAGCCATTATGCAGTCTGCTAAAGAACAAATGTATTTTAACCTAGTTAAGGCAGGCGTAGGAACTACCTTGGAAGAGGGTAAATTTGACTATAAATTAGCGAATGACAAGGTAGACATCTCTTATGTGAGAATGCCTTTCTCTGCTGTGCCAGATACAACCATCACAGTAACTGCTGGAGAGATTGAATCTTACATTAGTAAAAATCCAGCTTTATTCAAGCAGGAGCCAGCAAGAGATATTCGTTTGGTTTACTTTGAGGAGAAAGCATCTAAAGAAGACGAACAGGCCGTAAAAGACGCTGTAGTTGGTTTGCTTTCAGACACAGAGGAGTACAATGAAAACACAGGAACTACTGAGAAAGTAGCTGGTTTTCTAAACACAACAGATTTAGGGGCGTTTTTAGAACGCAACTCAGACATTACTTACGATACTATTTTTAGGGCTAAGAATGAAATTGTGAGCACTTTTAAAGACTCAATTATCAGTTTAAATCCAGGACAAACTTTTGGGCCTTACAAAGAAAATAATGCTTACAATGTATCTAAGCTAGTCGCTAAAAAAAATAATGGTACCGTAAAAGCATCTCATATTTTAATTTCTTTTGTTGGAGCTGAGCGTGTAAGCCCAACTGTAACAAGAACAAAAGAGGAAGCAAGAAAAGAGGCCAACAGATTGCTTATAGAAGCTAAAAAATCAACTACTGTTTTTGCTGAATTGGCCAGAGATAATTCAGATGGACCTACAGCTTCAAGAGGTGGAGATTTAGGCTTTTTCCAAGAAGGACAAATGACACCTAAATTCAATGATTTTGTGTTTTCTAATAGCGTAGACGCTATTGGATTGGTTGAAACAGAATTTGGTTTCCATATTGTCAGGGTAGACGACAAACAGGATATTTTCCAAATTGCTACTTTGAGTAGAGATGTTGCTCCTTCTGAGCAAACAATCAATACCATTTTCACTCAAGCGACCAAGTTTGAAATGGAGGTTACTGAAAACCCTAAAGAATATGTAGGTATTGCCAAAGAAGGTAATTTTGACGTAAGAAGTGTCAATAAGTTATTGGCTATGGATGAAAATCTTCCTGGTCTTGCTGAACAAAGAGGGGTAGTTCAATGGGCCTTTAACGAAGACACAGATTTAGGTGCTATTAAAAGATTTAATGTAAACAATGGTTATGCCATTGTGCAACTTACAGCCAGATACCGTTCAGGAACCATGACTGTTGCAGATGCTTCTGCTACAGCGCTTCCAATCTTGAGAAAGGAAAAGAAAGCCGCTTGGATTCTTAAGAATAAAGGAGGCAATACACTTGAGTCTTTTGCAGCCGCTTCAGGACAATCAGTAGAAACAGCTTCTGCATTAAGCGTGAAGAGCCCGATTATTCCTGGTGCAGGTAGAGAAGCTTATGTGGTAGGTAAGGCCTTTAATTTAACTGAAGGAGCCACCTCATCTTTGCTAGTTGGGGAGACAGGTGTATTCTTGGTACAGCTCAATAAAAAACAAGAAGCCGTTGCGTTAGATAGCTATGCTACTTACGCAGAAGCGCTTAAGGCAGGAACCCAAAACAGTATATTTTTTAGTAGTTATAATGCCTTAAAAGAAACAGCCACTATTGAAGACAACAGGGCAGTTTTCTATTAGTAGAAAGCACACAAATTGATAAAAAAAGCGGCCTTTAGGCCGCTTTTTTTATGAGATTATTGCTGCGAATTAACCTATCATTTCAGTATAATAAAAGCTGGTTGGGTATCCTTTCTCTAAAAAATACTCTTTTGTTTCAGCAGGCGACAACGTCTCTGAGACTGCCATAATAAAATCGCCTCCCCAACCTCCAAGGCTTTTTACAGCGCCTTTAAAGTCTTTAAACAGCCGCTCCTTGACCGGGGTCTGTTGAATGATATTCCCAATAAAAGACTCGTGAAGCCTGATGTAATTTTCGAGCTGTTTTGCGTTTTTAGCTCTGGCCAATTGAACGCTTAATTCATTGATTTCTTTGAGACTATTTTTCAGGGAGAAGTTTGCTAACTCCTTTTGTTTTAAATAAGCACTTATAGCTTCTCTACTGTCTTGCTTGCTGTTTAAGTGTACAAATACAGATTGTTCTTGTATTGCTTTCCCTAAAGTGATTGGCGCTATTTTTAAGGGTGTTTTTCCGGGATTAATGACAAAAGATATGGGATGTGTTGCACCGGCACATGCAATATCATAGCCTGAACCACCCATGGTTAGGGACAACAATTCATAGGGGTTTACCTCAGCCCAGAGCGCCACATTATGAATGAGTGTAGAAGAACTTCCCAGTCCCCAATCTCTCGGAAATTCTAAGTGGGTACTTACGGAAATACCAGGGCTGTTTTTTAAAAATGTGGGGTTTAGTTTTCTGGCGGTTTGCAGCAATTGAATTAAAAATTCAAGTTCGCTATTGCTGTTCTCTTCTTTGGGTTGGTCTAAAAGATCTAGAGAAAAATTGAAATCTCCCCAAATGCTCTGGTCCTTTGAGTAGGCTTTCCATTGTACATAGCCTGTTTGGGTGGATTCGAATTCAAGGTCTTGACCAAAGCGGCAAGGAATAGCAATAGCCTCTGCACCATCTAGTACCAAATACTCACTGGTGAGCAATAGTTTTCCGTGGCTGTAGAACCTGTTGGCCAATCTATTTCTTCTGCCTGTCTCAGGAATTAGATTCATAGCGATCCATTTTTTCTCAAGGTTTTAAAGCTACTGACTACATGACTGTGTGTTGCAGTTTGGTCTTTATAGTAGGCCACCAATTCTACTTTTTCTGTTTCTGTTGCCCCTAATTGGTTTAAGATATTTAAAAGGTGCATTTTCATATGGCCTTTTTGAATTCCACTGGTCACTAAAGAATGCAAGGCTGCGAAATTTTGAGCGAGTCCAGCTACAGCAACAATTTCCATAAGTTGCTTAGCAGAAGGTTTTTGTAAGACAGCCATAGACCATTTCACTAAAGGGTGTAAATTGGTGAGTCCTCCAACGGTTCCTAGCGCCAAAGGCAGTTCTATCCAAAAGCTAAAAACACCATTTTCTATACTAGCATGGGTAAGGCTTGAATAGCTGCCATCTTTCGCGGCATAGGCGTGAACACCAGCTTCAATAGCCCTAAAATCATTCCCCGTTGCTAATACCACAGCGTCTACGCCATTCATAATGCCTTTGTTGTGTGTGACAGCCCTATGTGGTTCTGCTTTTGCAATAGCAACCGCTTGCACCATTTTCTGAGCAAAAATAACACCGGATGCCCCATCAATGCCTTCTAAATCTGCTACAGGACAAGATACAATAGCCCTCACGGTGCAGTTGGGTACATAATTAGAAAGAATGCTCATGACTACTTCTATAGATTGTTCTTCTGCAGAAAATCCATGGTATTGATGTGCTTCTCTTTTTAAGCTTGTGGCAAATTGCTCCAAACAAGAGTTAATGAAGTTGGCGCCCATAGCATCTGCCGTTTGGAACACAGCATGTATTTGAAAATAATGGGCCAAATCTGAAGTTTTGTCTCTCAACATCAGGTCGCTAATCCCACCGCCACGCTTTTCCATATTAGCAGTGAGTGGGGCGCAGTCTGCCAATAAAACGGGTTTTATATGGGTGAAAAAGGCCTTTAATTTTTTGGGATCACCTTGAAAGAAAAAATGTACTTGGCCTATTTTTTCAGTGCCCAGTACTTCGGTTTTAAATCCGCCTCGCGTTCCCCAAAACTTCGCTGCTTTACTCGCTGCAGCCACAACGGAACTTTCTTCAATAGCCATTGGAATGGCATAAAGCTTGTTGTTGATTAAAAAATTTGGCGCAATTCCAAGGGGCACATAAAAATTACTGAGGGTGTTTTCAATAAATTCATCATGTAATTTTTGCAAGGCCTTGTCCTCATGCCAATATTGGGTGAGTATGGATTTTGTTTCAGGATCCCCTTGGGTAAACGTTTGAGATACCCAGTCTATTTTTTCTTCTTTAGAAAGTTTTGAGAATCCTTGAATGGGGGTAGACATAGATTTTTTTTTGTGTTGCTAAGATAGTTAAATCCCATTTTATGACCTATTTGTAGTTTCTTTAAAGATTCTCGTATTAAAATGTTATTTTTAGGAGCTTTTACCAGAAAATACAGGGGCTTGCCTTGTGATGATTTGTATGAAAAAAATATTTTTACTTTTAGGCATCGGCCTTATGGCCTTGAATGCTGCTTTAGCCCAAGATAAAGAAGTTACTGTGGCGGCTATTTACGACGGAACCTTTAGAACGGAAGGAATGGATGTGCTCCGGTCTAGAAATAACGGGACACAGTACACTTTACTCAATTACGACAGGGCTTCTAAAGTGCAAACCATAGATTTATACGACTACGAAACCTTAGAAAAAACGGCTACTTTGTTGTCTACAGAAGATTTGGAAGACATTGCTTATATGAGTTCTTACGCCTTTAGTGCAGATGAATCAAAAGTGCTTTTGGCTACAGATTTAAAACCCATTTACAGAAGGTCCGCACTGGGCACTTATTATCTGTATGATTTTGCTACAAAGGCTTTGATTAAGATTGCCGACGCTCCAGTGCAAGAGCCTAGTTTGTCTCCAGACGGTACCCTTGTAGCCTATGGATACCAAAACAACCTTTATGTTTTTGACCTCAAGACCCAGCAAACCAAACAGCTCACTTTTGACGGTGAAAAGAACCGTATTATCAATGGTATAACGGATTGGGTTTACGAGGAAGAATTTGGTTTTGTTCGCGCTTTTGAGTGGAGCCCTGAAGGAACACATTTGGCTTTTTTAAGATTTGACGAAACAGCGGTGCCTGAGTATTCTATGCCTATTTATGGAGCAGACTTATACCCTACATTGCAAACATTTAAATACCCTAAGGCGGGAGAAAACAACGCAATAGTGAGCTTACACCTCTATGAGCTAGAGGGCGCAAAAACATCTAAAATCCCCGTAGAGGCTTATTATATTCCACGTATTATATGGAAAAACAACCCAGACGAGTTGGCTTTCCAAACCTTTAACAGGCACCAAAGTGAACTTATTTTATACCAGTATAACAAAGTTTCGGAGGCGCTCACTGTACTGCATAAAGAAGTAGATGCTGCCTATGTAGATGTGAATGACAACCTGACCTTTCTCTTAGACGACAGTTTTATTTGGACCTCTGAGAAAGGCGGTTACAACCACCTTTACTTACACGATAAAAACGGTAAAGAAAAAAGACAACTTACCTCAGGTGATTGGGAGGTAACGGCATATTATGGTTACGATCAAAAGCTTAAAAAAATATTTTTTCAGTCTACCGCAATGGGTTCTATCAATAGAGATGTCTATTCGGTGGGAATTAACGGTAAAAATGTCAGACGTTTGACGGAGCAAGATGGTGTAAATAGGGCCAGTTTTTCTGCAGACTTCACCTATTTTATCAATGCGCACTCCAATGCCAACACCCCCCCTTCTTATACCTTAAATACTACGTTGTCTAACAAAAAGCTGCGAGATGCCAATCAAACAAAGTCTTTAATGCTTATGACTATTGTGGACAATTCGAGTCTTTTAGACAAGTTAGATAGCTATAATATAAGCCCAAAAGAGTTTTCTACTATTTCCGTGAATGGAAATGACCTGAATATGTGGATGATTAAGCCGGCAGATTTTGATCCAGCTAAAAAGTATCCGCTTTTAATGTTCCAATACAGTGGGCCTGGATCACAGTCGGTATCCAATACCTGGATGAGTGGTAATGATTACTGGTACCAATTATTGCAGTCTAAGGGGTATATTATTGCCTGCGTAGACGGGAGAGGTACAGGATTTAAGGGCAGAGATTTTAAAAAATCTACTTACTTACAATTGGTGCGATACGAGAGTGATGACCAGATTGCCGCAGCAGAAAAATTGTCTTCCCTTCCTTATATAGATGAAAATCGTACCGGAATTTGGGGTTGGAGCTTTGGAGGAGACATGGCCATGCATTGTATTTTAAAAGGGAATGATGTTTTTGAAACGGCCATTTCTGTTGCGCCTGTAACCTCATGGAGGTTTTACGACACTATTTATACGGAGCGTTTCATGAGAACGCCTCAGGAAAATCCGGAAGGATACGATTTAAATTCTCCCCTTAATTACGCAGAGCAATTAAAAGGCAAGTTGTTATTAGTTCACGGCTCTGCAGACGACAATGTGCATTTTCAAAACACCATGAGAATGGTGGAGGCTTTGGTTCAGGCCAATAAGCAATTTGACTGGGCTTTATATCCTGACAAAAACCACGGTATTTACGGTGGCAAAACTAGGGAGCAACTCTATACTAAAATGACCCATTTTATTTTAAACAACCTTTAATACATAAACAACTTATATGACTACACCTACCCAAACACCTAAAGATATTTTAGGACACCCTCAGGGACTTTTTTATCTATTTTTTGCCGAGTTATGGGAGCGTTTTAGTTTCTACGGAATGCGCGCTTTATTGACCCTTTATATGGTGAATAAAATATTTGAAGCCCTAAGCACAAGGGATGTAGCTGCTGCGGCTGTATATGCTTCTTACGGTTCACTGGTGTATGCTTCTACCGTGATTGGTGGTAAGATTTCAGACACTACACTGGGTCTTAGAAGGTCCATTTTTCTTGGCGGTATTCTCATGTCTCTGGGACATTTTGTGTTGGCTGTAGACAATACCTATGCCTTTTATTTGGCCTTGGGTCTTATTGTAGTAGGGAATGGTTTTTTTAAGCCCAATATTTCCACTTTTGTGGGCTCCCTCTATAAGGACGGCGATGTGAGAAAAGACTCTGGATTCACCATTTTTTATATGGGAATTAATATTGGTGGCTGGGTCGCTCCGCTTCTTTGTGGCTGGTTGGCGGCTACTTACGGTTGGCATTACGGTTTTGGATTGGCAGGATTTGGTATGTTATTAGGACTGGTATTCTTTTGGAACGGGATTAAAAGACAGGTTTTTGGATCAGAGGGATTGCCCCCTTCTCAAGAAGCCATTGACAAACCTTTACTAGGGGTTTCTCAAGGAAAAATGATCCCTATTCTCGCTTTTCTAACGGCGCCATTGATTGCATTTTTATTGTCTTCATACGGTCCATTTATGAACGGAGAAACCTTCTTAGGAGACCAGAACTTAGTTAATATTATTTTTAAAGCCATTGGCGCAGTGATTCTCTTTTATTTAGCTAAAGTTTTAATAGACGCCACCATAGAAGAGCGCAAAAAATTAATTGTGGCTATTTTGATTACTTTTTTTATGACTATTTTTTGGGGTTTTCACGAACTTTCAGGAAGTGTTATTACTTTGTTTGCAGCCAGAAATGTGAATTTAAGCCTGATGGATGCGGCCCAGACCAATTCCTTAAACTCCATGTTTATTATTATTCTGGCCATTCCAATTTCACTCATGTGGGCTTATTTGGCTAAAACAAAAAGAAACCCAAGAACGCCTTATAAATTTGGTTTAGGCTTGCTTTTTGCAGGTTTGAGTTTTTATATTTTATCTATTAGTGGGCTTCAAGCAGATGAAAACGGCATGGTCCCTTTTAGCTATTTATTGGTGATGTATTTTATGTTGTCTATTGGAGAGTTGTTTATGTCTCCTGTGGGTCTTTCAAAAATCACGGATCTTTCGCCCAAAAGAATTGTGGCATTTATGATGGGAATCTGGTTCTTGTCTTCTGCCTATGCCTTTCAAGTGGTAGGATTTATTAGCAAGGAATTGGCGGTAGAGAGTGATAATGCCAATGTGGGCGGTTTGGAAACACTGACGGTCTATACCGACGGATTTGAATTAATTGCCATGTATTCAATTGGAGCAGGGGTGCTGGTTTTAATCGCATCGCCCTTTATTAAGAGACTGATGGGTAACGTACACTAAGATTTATTAAGGCCTATTTGTGGCCCAGGTAATTTTAAGGTGCTGGGTCTTTTTTGAAACTATAAAAACCTTGGGTGTCTATCTTCCAGATAAGGCACCCATTTTTTTGCGCCCATTTTTCCCAAGCATTCATCTCTTTGGTAGGGTAAAACCCGCTTGTAATGAGTTGGGTATTTTTGAGCTGCTCTGGTTTAAAATGCGAGGGGTATGCTCTGGCGCTAGAGTCAATAATAATATGACTGATAGGGCCTTTAATGTGGTTCGTTGTTTTTGGAAATACAATTTTAAATTCCTCCAATTGATAATTGTTTGCCCATTCTTTATGGATTATTTCATGAATACCGTAATTGTTTTTAAAGCTGTTTAAGGTGTTTTTGTCTAAGGGTTTTTCACTAAAGTAATGGATGGTTTTAGGTGTTATAGAAAGCAATGACAGCTGTCCATAGGATTTTATGATGTAGTGCTCATTGGTCTTATGGTCATATATTTTTTGGCCCATTACAATGCTTTGAAAAATCATTACAGCGCAAAAAAAGTACTGTATGCTTTTGGGCTTGTGGTATTTTTGGTGCTGCCATATTAGAAACCCTGCCATTAAAAGCAGCATTGCCCAAAGGTAACTACTCGGGAAGTAAATGCTTTTGAGTATCCACTGTTCTTGAGCGCCAATCCATTCCACCGTATTGTTTAAGATTGAAAAACCCTTGTTCAAGAGCCATACCAATAGGTCTGGTGGCTTAGCAAATGCCCACCAGATTCCAGTAAATATCCCTAAGCCAAGAAGTATGCCTATCCAGGGAATAATTAAAAGATTGGTTACTAGAAATAGTAAGGGAAATTGGTGGAATGAAAATAAGGAGGGCCCTAATACTCCCAATTGCGCCAAAAGGCTGATGCCCAAAAGCTGCCAGATTTTTTTGACGTACTTGTTTTTGGGAACCCCCAACGATTCCACAAGGGGCATTCCTAGAAGGATGCTAGCGACTGCAGCGTAGCTCATCACAAAGCCTAAGGAAAAAAGCACCAATGGGTTCCACAGGACCATGAAAAAAAATGAAATGGCTAGGTAGTGCAACGAAAACATGGGCCTATTAAAAATCCAGCCAACAGATAAAAAACCAAACATAGCAACAGCCCTAACTACAGATGGGGAACTTCCAGAAAACACCGCATAGATCCACAAGCAAAATATAAGTAGTACGCTAGAGAGTACTTTTCCTCTAGGGAGCCTTTGAAGTGGGGCTAATATAAATAACAGCATAGCTGCAATCATTCCTATGTGTAAGCCAGATATGGCCAAAATATGTGCAGCTCCTGCATTTTGGTATGCAGTTCGTAAGCCCGGGTCTAGTGTTTTTTTCTCCCCAAACACCAAGGCGCTATATACTTGAATTGCCTCTGAATCCATGGCAGTTGTTTTTATTTTTTCTAATATGTCACGCTTTATATTCTCCATTGCAGCGAGGTATTTATAACCGCTTTTCGGGCCTGAATTGTCTATTTTTTTCCAATGGCTTATGTAAAGGGTGAAATGAATATCTTGTGTCCTGAGGTAGTTTTTATAACTAAACCCCCTTGGTAATTGTGTGGCACTTGGGATGTTTAAATAGCCCTTAGCAAGACCAACCTGTCCTATTTTCAATACTTCTTTTAAAGTGTCTTTGGCATGAGAAAGCAATGCTTTGACTGTTTGTATAGGATTGGATTTAAGGTGATTGTTCGCTAAAACTGTACAGTCCTTAATTTTTATTGGACTGATCTCGGCCACATACCTGTACTGCTTCCCCTGGCTTTTTAGTGGTGCTTCAATGACGAATTGATAATATTGTGGTTTATTTCCATTAATCTCCAACGTGAATGGGTTAATGGTCTCTAGCGTATTTTTTTGTTTCCCTTCATGATGGAGTGTTTTAAAAAGTCGCTGACTTGGATGCATTTCCATGCGCAAGCTTCCCATTAAAAAAGTGGCCAAAAAGCAAAACAGCCAGAAAACATAGGGCCTTGTTTTGGTGAAATAGGCCAATAAAAAGGTGCAAATAGATAGGCTTATTAACAGCGGACTGCCTGTGTAAAAAGAAAAAAAATTCCAATAAATAACTATGATCCCTAGGCTATATCCTAAGATGAGCAATAAAAGATGAGAAGTGTGCTTAAAAAACATAGTTCCTTGTGGTCACTAGGTTTTTTTGGTAAAAAAAGGGGGGAGTAGCTAATAAAACACTAAAAATAGGATAAAAGTTATCGCTATTGACAGATGCTTTAGGGTATAATATACAATTTATTTACTGGACTTGAGCGAATGAACTATGGCTTTGGCTGTTCTTTCTGCTGCACCACCTGCACCGAGTTTTTGTTTTAAAATTTGATAGTTTTCTAGTTGATCTTCACGCTCCGCACCCACTAGAATATTATTTAGGTGTGCGTTTAAATTTTTGACATTTAAATTATTTTGGATCAGTTCCGGTACCGCCTCTTTGTCTAAAATTAGATTGACCAATGAGATGTATGGAAGGTTGATGATTTTTTTTGCAATCCAATAAGTAAGCCATTGTGTTTTGTAGCACACGATTTGTGGCACCCCAATCAATGCGGTTTCTAAGGTGGCTGTTCCACTGGTGACTAGCGCCGCTTTTGCGTGTTGCAGTAGGGCATAAGTTTGGCCTTGAACTATTTTTATTGGAGCGTCCCCTATAATGTCTGTGTACATTTTAAGGGAAATATTTGGGGCCGCAGCCAATACAAACTGATGGTCTTTAAATGTATTGCAGGTCTTTACTAAAAGGGGTAAAACGGCTTTTATCTCCCCTTTTCTTGAGCCTGGTAAGAGGGCAATAAAGGGTTTTTCTAAAGCTAAATTTTGTGTTTTGGCCCAATTTTTTTCTGGCGCTTTCAAGTCCGAGATAGGGTCTAAAAGCGGGTGCCCAACAAAAGTTGGACTGTAGTGGTATTTTTTGTAAAACTCAGGCTCAAAAGGCAAAGTGACATATAAGTGGTCAATGCTAGACTTTATTTTTTGAACTCTATTGGGCCTGGAAGCCCAAACTTGAGGGGCTATATAGTAGTGTGTGGCAAAGCCATTTTCTTTTGCCCATGGGGCAATTCTTAAATTAAAACCGGAGAAGTCAATAAAAATAACGGCATCTGGTTTAAATTCAAGAAGGTCTTTTTTGCAGAAGGAAATATTTTTAAAGATCTGAGGGAGTTTTTTTAAAACATCTATAAAGCCCATTACAGCGATCTCTTTGTAATGCATGGCCAAGGACGCACCCTGAGTTTCCATGAGATCTCCTCCCCAAGCCCTAATCTGTGCATTGGCATCTATTTTCATTAAATGTTTTACCAAATAACTTCCATGAAGGTCTCCTGAGGCCTCTCCTGCAATGATGTAATATTTCATAGCCCCAAAGCTTTTAAAATTAAAATACTGAGTGCTGCGGTAATTGTGGCAACTAAAACCCCTTTAGCTTCAGGGTCTTTTTTTAATTTAATGAATGCAAAAAAAGCCAATAAATTTAAAACAGCGCCCAATCCAATAATTGACCCAAGGTATCCGTTTAAATAAGCCATTTGGAGGGTAGACCTTATTTTTAGCGGTGAAAAAAGTAAGATGTATAGGATAATTCCCAGCGTATTTGCTAGGTACCCTATTCCTATTCCTAGGGCTATTTTATAGCGGTGTTTTCCACTACTTTGCATGGAGCTCCCAAGTATTAATATTTTGAATAGCATGGTGTGCTGTAAGGTCAAATTGGGTAGGTACAAGGGAGATATATCCATGATCTAAAGCCCATTGATCCGTATCTTCTCCTTTGTCTTGAAGGTCAAAAACACCTGTTAGCCAATAGTAATCCCTTCCCATTGGACTGGTTCTTTTGTCAAATTTCTCTTTCCAATTTCCTTTGGCCTGCCTAGACACTTTAATTCCTTTGATTGGTGTATGCTCCGTTATTTTAGGAATATTTACATTGAGCACTACCCCAGACGGAATCCCTTTGCTTAAGGATTCCTTAATAATTTGTTGGATATAGGGTTTGGCACTTGCGAAATTGGCTTCCCAACTAAAGTCGCAAAGGGAGAATCCTATGGCAGGGATTCCTTCTATTCCTGCCTCAATAGCAGCACTCATTGTACCTGAATAAATGACATTTATAGAAGCATTTGAACCGTGGTTTATTCCACTAATACAGAGGTCCGGTTTGCGGTGTAAAATTTCTTGAAGTGCTATTTTCACGCAGTCAGCGGGCGTACCGCTACAACTAAACTCTTTTTGTTCAGGATTGTTTTTATCTATGACTATTTGCTCTGCATATAAGGTGCTATTTATGGTAATTGCGTGTCCCATTCCAGATTGAGGACTGTCCGGAGCCACAACGATTACTTCACCAATTTCTTTGGCAAATTCTATGAGGTGCCTTATTCCTGGAGCAGTAATTCCGTCGTCGTTAGTAATGAGGATAAGTGGTTTTTGCATAGTGGGCTATTTGTGAACAAAAATACAATAATTATAGGCATTACTACCGGGACTATTTTAACAAAAAATTATTTGTGAACGCCTAATAATTGCTAGCACTTTTACTTATCTTAGGACTTTAAAAGCCTTTCAAAGGCTGGTTGCTAAAAAATGAAGAAGATGAAAAAGAATTTTATATTAGTCTGTTCCGTTGTTTTATTTGCTTTTGTCTCTTGTAGTTTCACAAAAAGTATTAGTGAGACTTCAGATAAAGACAAACTTTTACTAGAGCTGATTAGTTATGTGTTGGAAAGGCTACACTTTGAACCTACAGCAGTAAATGACGCATTTTCAGAACGAGTTTACGATAATTTTATAGGAGGGTTAGACCCTATGAAGCGTTATTTTTTAGCTTCCGACTTAGAAATATTCGAGGCGTACAAAACCCAAATAGACGATCAGATTAAAGGAATAGACATTAGTTTTTTTAACCTAGTTTACGAGCGTTTAATCTATAGAATAGACGAGTCTAAAGACCTTTATCAGAAAGTACTTAATGCGCCTTATGATTTTTCAGAAGTAGATTCACTGGTTGTAGATTATGACTTATTGCCTTATGCAGCATCCAAAAAAGAATTGGAGGCCCGTTGGAGGTTGCAATTAAAATATGTGTCTTTAGGCACCTATTTTGCCTCAAGAGAGAATGAGGCCTTGAAAGCTACTGAAGATACAGCATATACCCCTAAAGATGTGATTGTGCTGGAATCAGAGGCAAGGGCAAAAACAAAAGAGAGCCTTGAAGAGTACTTTGATTTTGTAGCAGACTTAGAAAGAAAAGATTGGTTTGTGCAGTATTTGAACAGTATTGTAGAGACCTATGACCCCCACACTTTTTATTTTGCTCCAGAAGAAAAAGACAGGTTTGACATGGATATGTCGGGTAAATTCGAAGGAATTGGCGCCAGGCTTCAAAAGCGTAAAGACCAAACGAAAATTGTGGAAATAATTTCTGGCGGTCCTGTTTGGAGGGACCAAAGTATTGAGGTAGGGGATGAGATCATTAAAGTGGGACAATCAGGAGAGGACCCAGTAGATATTGTGGGAATGCGATTAGACGACGCTATAAAGCTTATCAAAGGTCCAAAGGGCTCATTGGTAGATCTGACCGTAAAAAAAGTAGATGGTTCCATACAAGTGATTTCTATTACCAGAGATGTGGTTAAATTAGAGGAGACTTTTGCTAAAACAGCTACGGTTAATCAAGGAGATTACAAATACGGTCTGATCAATTTACCCAAGTTTTATGTAGATTTTGAAGATTATAACGAGAGAAATGCGGCTAGCGATATTGCGGCTGAATTAGAAAAATTAAAAGCTGAAGGGGCTCAAGGGCTTATTTTAGACCTAAGAGACAATGGAGGGGGATCTTTAAAAACAGTGGTAGATATTGCAGGTTTATTTATTAAAGACGGACCAGTTGTACAAGTTAAAACAGGACAAGAGAAAATAGAATTGTACGAAGACACAGACAATCGTTTGGTTTGGGACGGTCCTTTGGTCATATTGGTTAATGAATTGTCTGCGTCTGCCTCAGAAATTTTAGCAGCTGCTATGCAAGATTACAAAAGAGCTGTAGTGATAGGAAGTAAACAGACTTTTGGAAAAGGAACGGTTCAGAATGTAGTTCCTTTAAATAATATTGTTAGGAGCAGTGAATTTGGAGATTTGGGGGCTTTAAAGTTAACTACCCAGAAATTTTACAGAATTAACGGAGGCTCTACCCAATTAAAAGGAGTGATGAGTGATGTGGTTGTTCCAGACAAGTACAGTTATTTAGATATTGGCGAAAGAGATATGGACCACCCTATGGCTTGGGATAAAATTCCTGCAGCAGATTATGCCCCTTGGGAAGGATATATTGATTTTGAAAACACCATTGCCAATTCTAAAAAGAGAATGGAAGCCAATCCGCAATTAATGCTTATTGAGGAGAACGCTAAGTGGTTAAAATCCCAACAAGACAATAAAAAAGTTTCTTTGCTTTACGAAGATTATGTGACAGAGGTAAAATTAGATAAAGAGAAAGCGGCTTATTTTAAGCAAATAGCTAAGTACGATTCTAAATTGACTTTTCAATCTTTAGACGTAGAGAAAACAATGCTAGCCCAAGATGCAGAGCTCAGAGAGAAAAGAGACCGTTGGCACAGGGATTTAGCCAAAGATGTTTATGTAGAAGAGGCTGTAAATGTACTCCAAGATTTAAAAATAAGGTTTACCAATCCATTGAAATTAGCTTCTGTTAAAGGCTAATGATTAATAGCTTTTACGAGCATTGAATGGGGTTCATTAATGTATTTGGATTTTAATGTGTTGTTGTTAAGAACTACAAGACAATTGACTACAGCCTATTTTGTTTCTGGCCCATTCAGGCCTTTTGGCGTACCATTTGTTAAATTCATGTTGTTCTTCATAGGGATTTTGCAGTAGTTGAAACAGCTCTTCAATGATGGAATAATCGCTGTTTTCTGCAGCCTCAATAGCCATTTGAGCCATATAATTTCTCAAGACATATTTGGGATTTACCGCATTCATTTTTTCTATAACGACCTGATCAGCTAATTTTTGAGTCAATCTAATTTTCGCATAACTACTCAGCCATAAAATCCATTTGTTTTTCACAGTGCCATTTAGTGCTCTTGGATCATAAAAAGCCTTTATCAAAGAGCCAAAGAGCGCATGGTTGTCAATGCTTAAGGTGCTATGGGTCGTGTTGGCATGGGTGCTGCTGTCGGAGTTAGTGTGTATAGGAGTCGTTTTAATTTTTTCTAAAAATTGATCTGATTTGAATAGGGCCAATTCCCGGTAAAATAGCGTCATATCTGTTTCTATAAGAGACAGTAGTGGGTCAAGGTCCTCTATAAGTGCATCTAGAACAACACCATTGCTTTGGCAAAGCCCCAACTTCTCTTTTCTTATCTGAGCGTAGGTTGTTTCATAAGTCTCTTTAAAATGGTCTAAGGCGGCTTCTAACGGAGCGGCATCTTCTACGATAGGGTAGAGGGCGTTAGCCAATTGATACAAATTCCATAGACCCACCTGATGTTGGTTTCCAAACCTATAGCGACTTTCTTTAGCATCTGTTGTGTTGGGCGTCCAGTCTAAATCATAAGGTTCCATCCAACCATAAGGGCCATAATCAATAGTAAGTCCCAGTACAGACATATTATCGGTATTGAGTACGCCATGAACAAAACCTACACGCTGCCAAGCTGCGATTACTTTTGCGGTGTCTTCACAAACTTTTTTAAAAAAAAGGGTAGTAGCTTCTTTTAAAGGGGCTTTAATTTCTGGGTAATAATATTTGATGGTTTGTTTTATCAGTGTTTTCAAAAGCCCTATTTCTCCTCTAGATGCGGGTAATTCAAAAGAGCCAAATCGAATGAAATTTGGGGCAACCCTAGCGACAATTGCACCCTGTTCTAAACCGGGATTGCCATTGTATAGCATGTCTCTATTGACTAAATCGCCACTGAGGCATAAGGACAAAGCCCTAGTAGTAGGAACACCCAAATGGTACATGGCTTCCGAACACAAATATTCTCTAATACTAGACCTCAATACGGCCAATCCATCTGCAGACCTAGAGTATGGCGTGGGACCAGCTCCTTTTAATTGAATTTGAGCCCAGTTAGACGGGCTGTTCCAGTTTAAATCTTTTGTGTCACCACTAATTTTTAGGCCTCCTAAGTGAATGGCGCGTCCGTCTCCCAACTGTCCAGCCCAATGGCCAAATTGGTGCCCGCCATAGTTCATTGCAAAAGGGATGTGGCCCTCACTGATTTTATTTCCAGTAAGTTGTTGAACGAGTTCTGGGTCGTCTTCTTTAATTCCCAAAGTCTTTAATAAATTTGTATTTAGGTGTATTTTCTGAGGAAAAGCTGTTTTTTTTGGCTGCGTAAATGAGTACAATGCGCCCTGAACCGCACGGGGATATTCATCCAAAGAAGGATCTTGGGGTAATGACTGTATGAAATGGTCCGGTTGAAAGGGTATCATAATTATTATTTAAGCCATTTTGAATGCTGCGCTTTTAGCTTACTTACTTTAGGAGAAATTACCACCTGACAATACCCTTGAAAAGGATTGTTGCTGTAGTAATTGTGGTGTTCTTTTTCTGCCTCATAAAATACTGCCTTTGGTTCTAAAGAAGTGACTATAGGTTGGTCAAAATATTCCTTAAGACTTTGAATGGTTGTTTCTGCGCAAACGCGTTCTTCTTCAGAGGCATAAAAAATAACAGACCTGTATTGCGTGCCAACATCTGCCCCTTGTCTGTTAAGGGTTGTTGGATCATGTGTGGTTAAAAATATTTCTAATAGTACAGATAACGAAATAATAGTAGGGTCATAATCTACCTTAATCACCTCTGCGTGTCCGGTAAGTCCTGAGCAAATTTCTCTATAGGTAGGGGTTCCAGGTACGGTTCCACCCATATAACCAGGCACCACATTTTCTACCCCATTGACAAGTTCTAAAACAGCCTCTACACACCAGAAGCATCCGCCTCCTAGTATAATTTCCTTATTTTCTAATCCCATTCTTTTAACCTATTTCCGTCTAGTTTTAAAAATATAAAAAGCAATAATGTAAATCCGAGCATTCCGGAACCTCCGTAACTTAAATAAGGCAGCGGAATTCCAATAGTAGGGAGTAAACCTAGTACCATGCCAATGTTAATAATATAGTGAATGCCTAAAATAGACACCACCCCGTACCCAAAAATACGGTTAAAGGAATGGCTTTGTCTCTCGCTTAAAAATAATAGCCTAAGCAACAGTGCAGTAAATAATAGGACTACTCCTGTAGTGCCTACAAAGCCCCATTCTTCTCCCAATGTGCTAAAAATATAATCTGAGTGTTGCTCCGGAACAAAATCTCCTTTTGTTCTGGTGCCTTCTAAAAACCCTTTTCCAAAAAATCCGCCAGCCCTTATGGCCTCTGTAGATTGGTAGGTATTATATCCAATAGATCTGTTGATTTTTTCTAAAACTTCAGGGTCTTTTTCAAGGTCCAACCAAAGGCTAAAACGATCTCTGTGCCTTTGCTCAAAAACACCGTTAAAAACATAATTTACGCTGGTGGCAAAAACTACTGAAGTCAGGATTCCTAAGCCTAATTTAGTCCAAGACCATTTTATGCGCTTCGGTTTTAAAATAAATCCCAGACCACCCCCTAAAACAAGGCCTCCAATACTCCAGATTACGCCCCATTTTAATACGGCTATAAATAATAAAATGGCTCCGAAAACGCCCCAAAATAATTTTAGGGAAAAGCCCTCTCTAAACAGCACAAAAGACAAAGCAAAAAACACCAATGCGGAACCAGGATCCGGTTGGGGAATGACGAGTAAAGCAGGAATCAATAAAATGGCAAATGCTATGGCAGCGTGAAGGGTTTTTTTAATATCAGTCTGTATGTCGCTTAGGTATTTTGCAAGGGCCAAGGCTGTAGCTATTTTTGCCAATTCCGAAGGTTGGAAATTAAAAAAACCAAGGTTGTACCAGGAAGTAGCTCCTGCAATTGTTTTTCCAAAAACAAAGAGTCCTATCAGTAATAAAAGCGCTGTGAAATAATAAATGGCCGTAAAGCGTTCAAAGGCTTTTGTGTTGACTATAAATATGAATCCTGCTGCACATAGACTAATCCCAATAAAAAAAAGTTGTTTTCCATAAATGGTGCTAAAGTCAAAAATACTGCTGTGGTTTTCCGTAACCGTACTAGAGTAAATATTTATCCATCCCACAAACACCAAAAGCAGGTAAAGGCCAATCGAGACCCAGTCTACCCTTATTTTTCCTATACTACCACGCATATTCATTTATTTTAAAGGGCTTCCCGCTCAGAGGTTTAGCGTATTCTTTTTCCAAACTGCTTTGTAGTATTTTATTTTCTTGGGCTTTGTTGCTAACACTTCCTTTAAGGTATTTTTCCATCATTAGTGTGGCAATATAGCCGGCATATCTAGAGCCGTAATACCCGTTTTCTACATATACAGAAATGGCAATTTCTGGTTTTTCTACTGGCGAAAATCCCACAAAAATAGAATGGTCGGTCAGTTGTTTTCGTTCCCCATTAATTCGGGTATAGTTCTCTCCAGTTCCTGTTTTTCCTGCCATGGTAAGTCCTTTGACTTTCAAGTGCTTTGCGGTTCCAGACTCATATACTTTTTGCATGGCCTGAATAATTGGGTCAAAATGCACTTTGCCAATACTGGTGTAGATGGGACTTGTGTACACACTGTCCTGTAAGGATTTACCTTCAATTTCTCTAAGAATGTGCGGTCTAAAATAAAACCCTCTATTGGCTATTGCAGCAGTCATATTGGCCAATTGAATTGGTGTGGTAGCCACTTCTCCTTGCCCAATAGCGTTGGAAATAAAGTAAGTAGGTCCCCACCTATTGTCGCCATAATAGGCATCATAAAAAGATACTCCGGGAATTCTTCCTGGGGCGCCTGTGGGTAAGTCTGTGCCTAAAAAATCGCCTAAGCCAAAGCTTTTCATATGCGCTACCCAGGCCTCTAGGCCAACGTCTGAATTAGGGTATTTATTGAATATTTTTTTAAATACAGCTACAAAATAAGCGTTGCAAGACTCGGATATAGCAGAATATAAATTTCTAGAACCACCCCCACAGTGACAGCTTTTCTTGTCTTTTCCTACATAGTAGCCATTGTAACATACTATGGTTTCTAGCGGGTTTATGACCCCTTCTTCTAATGCAGCAAGTCCATTGATTAATTTAAATGGTGAGCCAGGGGAAGGTTGTGCTAGGAGGCTTCTATCCCAAGTAGGTTTTGCAATTGAGTCATAATATAAGTTGGTGTAATTCCTGGACCTATTTCTTCCAACCAATAAGGAAGGGTCAAAACTTGGGCCTGTAACCAGTGCTAAAATTTCACCTGAACTGGGTTCAATGGCGACAATGGCCCCCCGTTTATTTTTAAACAACAGCTCTCCATACTCTTGAAGCTCTTTGTCTAAGGTAATCTGTAGGTTGGTTCCAGCTTTGGGTGTTTGGTCGTGTGCCCCCGCTTTATAAGGCCCTATAATTCTATTAAATCGGTCTTTTTGTAAGTACTGGACCCCCTTTTTACCTCTGATAATAGACTCATATTGTTTCTCTACCCCTGTTTTGCCAATGAGTTCTCCAGAGTTGTAGTCTGTATTGTTCTTTACTTCCCAAGGATTTACTTCACTGATATAACCAAGTACATTGGCTGCTGAAGTTGTTTTATAGTCTCTTAAGTTTTGTTTTTGAATATAAAAACCTTCGTACTTTCTCATTTTTTCTTGGAAAGCAGCGTAAGTTTCTTTGGACAGTTTTGAGACCATAACAGAGGGCAATCTAGGCGAATACCTTTTGGCCCTTTCCATCTGTTTAATAAAAGTCTCTTGGCTAATATTCAGTAATTGACAAAAAGCCAAAGTGTCACTCAGAGATACCTCTCTGGGTACGACCATAAGATCGTAAGCAGCCTGGTTGGCTACTAATAATAAACCATTTCTGTCATAGATGTATCCGCGGCTTGGGTAGATTGTTTGGGCACTTATAGCGGGGTCCGTTTTGAAAGCCTCTGGATTTGAGCCACTAATTTGAAGGCTACCAAGTTTAACGATAAAGCTTATGGCAGCTACTACTAAGACGGAGAAAAGCAATAGTTTTCTCATTTTTTTTTCGGGCTTAATAAGGTAATTAAGAGCAGGCTAAAAATAAAACTAAAGAGTCCAGTGGTAAAAGTTTTTTCAAGGACCAGCATCCATTTAGACCAGCTAAATGCTTCTAAACCAAAATAGACTAAATGGTGTAAAAAGACTGCTGTAGCTATAAATGCATATCGTTGTGCTATAGGCGCTTGTTGGATTCTAAAACTTTTTTGCTCAAAATTTAATCCAAAAATAACACGCATCACTTTTGGTCTTAAGTAAGCCATGAAAACCAAAACAGTGGCATGAAGCGCCAAGGTATCTAATAAAATGTCTAAGCAAAGACCAAATAAAAACCCCCATGTGATCCAAAGACTTCTATTTTTGTGAGTGGGATAGATATACAAAAGTATTATATATATCATGGGGCTAATGAACCCAAACAAAGCCATTTTACTGAATATAAAAGCTTGAATAAGGATCAAAAGGATCACTTTAATGGGCAGATATATAGGAAGTTCTCTATTCATCCGAATTATTTTCTACCGCTTTAATCTCCTTTTTGAATCGGTTTTTAATTACGTAAACCGGCCCAATATTTTGCATGTCATTGAAGAGTCGAACCTGAATGAGGTAATAATTTTTAGCCGCTGTTAGTTCAAAGTCTTCAACGGTGCCTATAAGAATATTTTCAGGGAAAATACTAGACATTCCGCCACTGATAATGGTATCTCCTTTTTTTATGGGTGCTAGATCGGGAATATCTGTCAGTTGCACCCTATTGGGTTTTTTTCCATCCCATATTAAAGACCCAAAATAGTCAGTACCTTTTACTTTGACATTAATTTTAGACTTACTGTGTAAGATGCTTTGAACGGTAGAAAAAGAATTTCCACTGAACTCTATAATACCCAGTAGTCCTTTTTCATTCACCACACCCATGTCAGTAAAAACGCTGTCTTTTTTTCCTAAGGAAAGGGTGAGGTAATTGTCTATTCCTGTAAAGCTGTTTTTTAGTATCCTTCCGTTAATATATTCAAAATTCTTTTTTAATTCCGCAGGGTTTTGGTTTAAACCAGGCTTTTCTAGCGCTGTTAATCGCTCCAGCAGTACTTTGTTTTGTTCGCTGAGAAATTTATTTTCAGCAGCTAATGAAAAGTAGTCTCCAATACCGCTAAAAAACAAATGAATACCACCACTAATCTGGCCACTTGTATTTAGGTAGCTCGATTTAAAATAAAGATTTTGACTGGTCGTAAGTCCAATTCCAATGAGTAGGTAAAACCAAAACAACAAACGCAGCTTATTGCCAAGAAAAAAATCTATAATGCGTTGCATGGGTTGGTGTTTTCTTTTAGCCTGCGGCTATTTCATTAAAATACTTTTGAATTTTTCTAAATTCTTTAAGGAAATACCTGTTCCCCTAACTACGGCTCTAAGAGGATCTTCTGCAATATAAACAGGTAAATCGGTTTTTAAAGACAATCGTTTGTCCAGACCTCTTAACATAGACCCACCTCCGGCTAAAAATATACCAGTATTATAAATATCTGCGGCTAATTCAGGCGGCGTATTTGATAGTGTTTCCATAACTGCGTCTTCAATTCGCAATATAGACTTGTCTAAAGCCTTCGCAATTTCTCTATAAGATACTTGCACTTGTTTGGGTTTCCCTGTGAGTAAATCCCTTCCTTGCACAGACATTTCTTCTGGAGGGCTCTGTAAGTCTTCTGTGGCCGCACCAATAGTAATTTTAATATTTTCAGCAGTGCTTTCCCCTACGAAAAGGTTGTGTTGCGTACGCATATAATACACAATGTCATTGGTGAAAACATCTCCCGCAATCTTAACAGATTTGTCGCATACAATCCCACCAAGCGCAATTACAGCAATTTCTGTGGTTCCACCACCTATGTCTACAATCATGTTTCCTTTAGGCTCCATAATATCTATACCAATACCTATGGCAGCAGCCATTGGTTCGTGAATAAGGTAGACTTCTTTTCCATTTACGCGTTCCGCAGATTCTCTTACCGCACGCATTTCTACTTCAGTAATCCCAGAAGGGATACAAATCACCATTCTGAGTGCTGGTGGGAACCATTTTTTCTTGAGTGATGGAATGTTCTTTATGAACATGCTAATCATCTTTTCAGAAGCGTCAAAATCAGCTATAACCCCATCTTTAAGCGGTCTGATAGTCTTGATGTTTTCATGGGTTTTACCCTGCATGAGATTGGCCTCTTTACCAACGGCAATAATTTTCCCAGTAGTCCTATCTCTAGCGACAATAGATGGGCTGTCTACCACTACTTTATCATTGTGAATGATCAGCGTATTGGCAGTTCCTAAATCTATGGCAATGTCTTCAGTTAAAAAATCAAAAAAGCCCATGGGAAAGATGTTAAATTGCTTGGTCTAAGTTAGTGATAACGAAGGTAATAAAATTAATGTTTAAAATGGCGGGTCCCAGTAAGTACCATGGCAATTTTATTTTCATTGCAATAATCTATACTCAATTGATCTTTGATAGATCCTCCTGGTTGAATCACACTGGTGATTCCGGCATTTCCTGCTATTTCCACACAGTCAGGAAAAGGGAAAAAAGCATCACTCGCCATAGCAGCTCCACTCAAGTCAAATGAAAAGCTATTGGCTTTGTGAATGGCTTGGTTTAAAGCGTCTACACGTGATGTTTGTCCTGTACCACTGGCACATAGTTGTTTGTTTTTTGCCAAAACAATCGTATTTGATTTGGTATGCTTGCAAAGTTTAGAAGCAAATATTAAGTCTTCTAAGGCAGCTGCATCTGGTTGGGTCTCTGTGGCGTATTGCAAGTCTTTTGAGGCGTCAGTAATTCCATCTTTTTCTTGTAATAAGAAACCGTTTAGGCAAGTACGTAATTGCGTTTGTGGTAGGGCTACCTCATTTTGAATCAATAAAATTCTATTCTTTTTCTCTTGCAGTAAAGCTTGTGCTTCTGGAGAGAATCCTGGTGCTATAACCACCTCACAAAATAAACTGTGAATCTCTGAAGCGGTATCTAGGTCTATAGGTCTGTTGGCGATTAGTACCCCTCCAAAGGCAGACACTGGATCTCCAGCAAGTGCATCTTTGTAAGCTGTAACTAATTGATCTCTTGTAGCTAGACCACAAGCGTTGTTGTGTTTTAAAATAGCAAATGTAGGACCATCTTCTTTAAATTCTCCCATTAGTTGAACCGCTGCGTCTACATCGAGCAGGTTATTATAAGAGAGTTCTTTACCGTGAAGTTTAGTGAACATGGCTTCAAAATCTCCGAAGAACACCCCTTTTTGGTGCGGATTTTCACCGTAGCGAAGCACCTGACCTTTGGTTTCAGAAATTTTTAATTTATCTATTTCGCTGCCTCCATTGAAATAATTGAAGATAGCTGTGTCATAATGAGAAGAGGTGTTAAAAGATCGGGTTGCAAAATCTTTTCGCTGTGCTAAAGTAGTGGCTCCGTCCTGTGTTTTTAATATTTCTAAGAAATCTGCATAGTCTGCCCTATCAGACACGCATAAAACATCCTTGTAGTTTTTGGCAGCTGCTCTAATGAGCGAGATTCCGCCAATGTCTATTTTTTCAATAATATCTTGCTCACTCGCTCCGCTGGCTACTGTTTTTTCGAAAGGGTATAAGTCTACAATGACAATGTCTAATTGAGGGATCTCAAATTCCTTTAACTGTGCTACATCTCCTTCATTGTCTTGTCTGTTTAAAATACCACCAAAAACTTTTGGGTGTAGTGTTTTAACACGGCCACCTAAAATAGAAGGATAGCTCGTTAAGTCTTCAACAGCAACCACAGGAATACCCATTTCTTTTATAAATGTTTCGGTTCCTCCAGTAGAATATAACACAACACCTTGGGCGTGAAGGGTCGCTACAATAGGACCTAGTCCATCTTTATGAAATACTGAAATTAGGGCTGCGGTGGCTTTTTTTGAACTACTCATGCGTTTGGAATTAAAAGGATATAAGAGGATTAATAAACAATATTTTTAAATAAATGAAGCAACGCCTTTACATACGTATTCTAGAAAGGTTTCGTCTTCTTTGGTAAATGGATCAATGGTTTCGGAATCAATATCTATTTGCCCAATATTTTTTCCATGAACAAAAATTGGCACTACAATTTCAGACTTTACAGAAATGCTGCAGGCTATATAATTGTCTTGAGCCTTTACATCTGGGACCACGAAATTTTTATTGCTTACGGCTACTTGGCCACAGATGCCCTTACCAAAAGGGATTATCGTATGGTCTGTAGGAGCCCCTACGTAAGGACCCAACAAAAGTTCTTCTTTTTCGCCATTTCTAAAATAAAATCCGACCCAATTGTAGTGTGGGATATTTTTTTCTAAAAGGGTACAGATGGTTTTTAACTTAGTTTCACTATCGTGAGTACAAGCAAAAATGCTGTCTAATTTAGGGTAGAGTGCGGTAAACATGTACTTAGTCACTTAAAATTGTATTTGTATATTACCCTATTTTAAGGGTTTTAATCAAAGAACAAAAATACGTTCTTTTTCTCGGTTTTTTTGTACTTTTGTAAGGTGAAAAATAGACTTTCTATATTCATTTCTACCCTTTTGGCACTCTTGGTTTTAGGAGCGTCTACTTCATGGACTTTTGGGACCCATTATTGCGGGACTATAAAAGTAGATTCTGCTCTTTTTGGTACACCGGAAACTTGTGGTATGGAGATGGAAGAAGAAGGCGAATGGTCAAAGCCCTCTTGTTGTAATGAAATTGCAGAAGTGGTTGAACCAACGCCACTATTTAAACAGGCAGTTGAAGCTATTTTTATTCCTGTATTGGCAGACTTTGTTCCTCAAATTGACATTAAATATGAAGTTGTTTTTTGGATCAGGCCTTTAATAAAGGTGCTTTTATTTGAGCCACCTCCACCCAAGCAGGGTCACTCACTTTTCATACTTCACCAACAATTTTTAATCTAGATCAGTTAGGCTTTTTTAAAATTTTCTCTTCCAAATGTTTTGGATGCAGCGCTATTAATTTAAAAAAATCTACGATGAAATATTGTATTAAATACCTCTACGCCCTAGGTATATTTGGGTGCTTTTCAGTCAGTCTTTTCGCTCAAGGACCCCCAATTACTTCAGACAAACCCATTATGTTGGGTGGTGGAAGTTTTACGGCCAAAACTTTAATTGAACACAGAAAAACCGCTATGGGGACCTTTAAATACACCCCTATAATGCTGCATTATCTGATCAGTTCAAATGCACTTGTAGCCATTCACATCCCTAAAGTTTCTTATGAGTTGGCAGACGGAACTTCTGGCCAGTCCCTGGCCGATGTCAAGCTCTTAGCCAAATATCAATTCCTCAGAATAGATGGAACAGGAAAGACCTTTAGAATGGTCGCCAAAACACTTCAGACGCTTCCAACCGGAGAGGCACTAGGCGTCATGGAGCTCAGCAGTGGTTTGTACCAAGGGTATTACGGTTTTGTAGCAGGTTATGAAAGCCTTAAATACGGCATCTCATTTGAGCTGGGACTCAATCATATTCCCGAAGGAGATTTAGATTTTTTGCAGCACAAATTGGGATTTGGTTTGCCACTTCTTAAGCCACAATACCCCAATAGGCAGATTAATTTATTTTTTGAGTATACCCAGCAGTGGTTGTGGGAGCAAAAGGGGTATCAGCTTTTGTATGCCCAAGGCATACAATACGCTAGAAAAAATATCACCTTTGACTTGGCATATCAGCTTCCAATGATTAACGATATGCCTCAAAACATGACTTTTAACAGAAGCTTGTTCTTGGGAACTCGCTTTACTTTTTAACCTTTTAAAAACACCATTATGAAAACAATAATTATATCAATTTTTAGCTTTTTAATGCTCGGTAGCTCCCTGGCATTTGCACAAAAGAGTATGGATGATTTTCAAGTACAAGTAGACGGTTTAGGCTGTCCTTTTTGCGCTTATGGCCTGGAGAAAAAATTCAAAGAATTCAAAGGAATTAAGGGAGTACAGATAGATATTGAAACGGGAGATTTTAGTTTTCAATACCCTTCTGAAAAGTCACTTTCGTTAACTGCTGTAGTACAACAGGTAGAAAAAGCGGGTTACACACCTATGAAAACAGTGATTACCAGAGCCAATGGACTGGTAGAGACAGATGCACCTTTAGCTGCTGTAGATCAAGGGGTTGCAGGAGTGGTGTCTAAAAAAATGTTTGTGGCCGGAAACTGTGAAATGTGTGAAGCGAGAATATTAAAGGCCACTTCTAGATTGCAAGGAGTTGCAGCTGCCGCTTGGGATGCCAAAACAAAAATGCTAGACATTTCTTATGACGCAGCAGCTTTAGATTTAGCCTCTATTTCAAAAGCAATTGCAGCATCAGGACATGACACCAAAGACCATAAAGCTAGTGAAAACACTTATGACGGATTGCCAATGTGTTGTAAATACGAACGAATAGAAGACAAATAGTATGAGACAGGTAAAATATATTTTTTCGATTGTTTTAGTGGCACTCATCACTCTAGTGAGTTGTGAGCGCAAAACACCAGCTACCCAGCAATGGGTGTTGGAAGATTCCCTATCTCTTCCGGGGATTAATCCTATTGGTATTGGGGTCTTTGAGGACCAGTTTTGGCTCTCTGATGGAGACCACAATAGACTGATTGCTGTAAATAGTTTAGGGCAAGTTCAAGACAGTATATTGGGATTGGACAGACCCATGCATATAGATGCGAATGCGCAAGGATTGTGGGTGCCACAATATGGATCTGACACCATTGCACAGTTTAAGCTACCTTCAAAGTCTCCGCTGCCTCTAATTTTAAAGGACTCCTTAGATGCACCTGCATCCATTGCTGTTTTTGGAGAAGAGCGCGCTATTGCAGATTTCTACAACCATAGGATTTTGTACTTTAATGGAGCAGACTGGATTTCTATAGGTACCGAAGGAAAAGACGCTGGGCAGTTTTATTACCCTACAGATGTTCAGATTACGGACCAAAATATTTGGGTGGCAGACGCCTATAATAATAGAATTCAGTTGTTCGACAAGCGTGGTACTTTTGTGAGAATGATTGGAGTGGATCAGAAAATGAATGCTGCTACGGGTTTATACGTGAGCGAAACGCAGGTTTTTGTAACAGATTTTGAGAACCATAGGTTGTTGGTGTTTTTTAAAGACGGACAATTGGCTCAAATCATTGAGACTGGATTGGAAAAGCCTATAGACGCTATCATTTATAAGGAAAAACTGTATGTGATAGATTATAAAAAACAGCAAATGAACCGTTATTATTTTGACAATTAATGGATGCAACAACAATTTATAGTGTAGCAGGAATGACTTGCATGGGCTGTGTAGCACATGTTAAAAAGACCATTGAAGCCATGGAAGGGGTGTCGCATGTCATAGTAGATTTAACTTTGAATCGTGCTTTTATTCAAGCCAAGCTGCGCCCTAAAGCAGCCGATATTCAAAAATTATTAGGAGAGAAATATCGTGTTGAAACGTTGGAGCAAGATAAAATTACGGTTCCTGTTTCTGAGGTAGATCACCACAATAACAGCGACCATTTAAATGTTGTTGATTCTCCTTGGAAGCAGCTTAAGCCCCTCTATTTAATCTTTGGATTTTTGATTGGCGGCGTTTTTCTAGCCTATTTTGCAGACATTCGCGAATTGGGCTTTGCCTTATTGTGGTCTGAAATGATGTTGGATTTTATGGCTTTATTTTACTTGGTGTTCGCCTTTTTTAAATTATTGGATTTAAAGGGCTTTCCAGCAAGTTTTGCCATGTACGATCCTATTGCCAAGCGGCTTTCTTTTTATGGAAAAATATATCCTTTTATAGAGCTGGCATTGGGGGTGTTGCTTTTAATGAGAATAGGGGTGTTCCAAGTATTGGTCATTACTTTAATTATTTTAGGGGCCACTACGATTGGGGTGGTACAATCTCTTTTAAGTAAGCAGCAAATCCAATGTGCTTGCTTGGGAACTGCGTTGAAGCTACCCATGACACAGGCTACTTTTATTGAAAATGCAATAATGATTGCTATGGCCTTGGCCATGCTTGTTTAGCGTATTCTCTGATTTTTTTGAAATAAAAAACCCCCTTTGGACGTCCAAAGGGGGTTTTTATATGGTATTAAAACATTACATCATGCCTGGCATTCCGCCGCCGCCCATTGCTGGTCCAGCGTGAGAATGACCGCTTTCTTCTTTAATGTCAGTCAAAGCACATTCTGTAGTTAAGATCATTCCAGCAACTGAGGCAGCATTTTCTAAGGCCACTCTAGTTACTTTCTTAGGATCTATAATTCCTGCTTTAAGCATGTTGGTATAGGTTTCTGTTTTGGCGTCATATCCAAAATCTGCTTTACCTTCCATTACCTTAGAAACCACAACAGAACCTTCTCCTCCAGCGTTTTCAACAATGGTTCTCAGTGGTGCTTCAATAGCTCTGGCCACAATTTGAATTCCGGTTTCCTCGTCTGGATTAAGTGCTTTAATTTTAGACAATGCAGATTTAGCCCTTACTAAAGCTACACCACCACCAGCTACAATACCTTCTTCTACCGCTGCTCTTGTAGCGTGAAGGGCGTCGTCTACGCGGTCTTTTTTCTCTTTCATTTCTACTTCAGAAGCCGCACCTACATAAAGTACCGCTACCCCTCCAGCTAATTTAGCGAGACGCTCTTGAAGCTTCTCACGGTCATAGTCAGAAGTAGTAGATTCAATTTGTGCTTTAATTTGGTTGACCCTTGTCTTGATGTTGTTTTTATCACCAGCACCATTTACAACTGTCGTATTGTCTTTGTCTATGGTTATTTTTTCAGAAGTCCCTAACATATCCATAGTGACATTTTCTAAAGAGAAGCCGCGTTCTTCTGAAATAACAGTTCCTCCAGTTAGAATTGCAATGTCTTCTAACATGGCTTTTCTTCTGTCTCCAAAACCTGGCGCTTTTACTGCAGCAATTTTAAGTGACCCCCTTAATTTATTAACCACTAAAGTAGCCAATGCTTCTCCGTCTACATCTTCTGCAATGATCAATAATGGTTTTCCAGATTGTGCTACAGGCTCTAATACAGGGAGTAAATCCTTCATAGCAGAGATTTTCTTGTCGAACAACAAGATATAAGGGCTTTCTAGTTCTACAACCATCTTCTCTGAATCAGTCACAAAGTATGGCGATAAGTAACCCCTGTCGAATTGCATACCTTCCACAACATCTACATAAGTATCTGTGCCTTTAGCTTCTTCTACAGTAATTACACCTTCTTTTCCCACTTTGCCGAATGCCTGGGCAATGAGGTCCCCAATAGTTTCGTCATTGTTGGCAGAAATAGAAGCTACTTGCTTGATCATCTCTGAAGAGTCTCCTACTTTTTTTGATTGCTTGGCAAGGTCTTCTACAATAGCTTCTACCGCTTTGTCAATACCTCTTTTTAAATCCATTGGATTTGCTCCAGCAGCAACATTTTTTAAGCCTTCCTTAACGATGGATTGTGCCAATACAGTTGCAGTGGTAGTTCCATCTCCTGCGAGGTCATTGGTTTTAGAAGCAACTTCTTTTACCATTTGAGCACCCATATTTTCTAAAGGGTCTGCCAATTCAATTTCTTTAGCAACCGTAACCCCGTCTTTTGTTACGTAAGGGGCTCCAAATGATTTGCTAATAATTACATTTCTGCCTTTTGGGCCTAAAGTTACTTTTACTGCATTTGCAAGTGCGTCTACCCCTCTTTTAAGGCCATCTCTTGCATCTATATCAAATTTAATGTCTTTTGCCATGATTTCTTTTTCGTTTCTAATTAAACAATTGCTAAAATGTCGCTTTCTCGCATCATAATATAATCTGCGCCTTCTAGCTTAAGTTCTGTACCTGCATATTTTCCGTACAGTACAGTGTCTCCAACTTTTACGGTCATTTTTTCATCTTTGGTGCCAGGACCAACCGCGACTACTTTACCGTTTTGTGGTTTTTCTTTAGCAGTGTCTGGTATGTATATTCCAGAAGCTGTTTTGGTTTCAGCGGCCATAGGGGCAATCAGTACCCTGTCTGCCAATGGTTTAATGTTAATTTTAGCCATAATATGATTATTTAGATAATTTAATTTTATGTACAACTAGTGTCATAAATTGTGCCAATTCAGTTTTATGACAAAACCGTAAAAAAAAATGCCAGCTTGTCATAAGCTGGCATTTTAAATATCTTAAAAAAGACCTTTTGTCTTTCAGGGTATTACTCTTGAGTATCTTCTGATTTTGCTGGAACCTCTAAAGTTTCCACAGGAACTTCAACAGCTTCTTCAAGGAGTACTTCTGGAGCCGCAGTATTAATTTCAGTATCTAAAAGTTTAGAATCTGCACCCGCGTAATTGCCTTTTAAAGCTACGTTTGAAAGTAAAATTAAAACAATTAAAAGCGTGGCAAGTGTCCAAGTACTCTTGTCTAAAAAGTCGCCTGTTTTTTTAACGCCACCAACTACTTGGCTTGAACCTCCTCCTAATGAAGAAGACAATCCGCCACCTTTAGGGTTTTGGACCATAATAACAAGCATTAGTAAAACACTAACAATAAGGATCAGGATTAGAAATATGGTAAATGTACTCATGACTATAAATTCTCTTTAATTAATTTTTGTACCACTTTAATTTGGCTTGCAAAGAAACTATTTTTTTCTGGATATTTCAAACTTAATATTTTATAGGCTTGAAGGGCTTTTTTATATTTTTTTTGCTCTAAGTAAACCCTGGCTAGTGTTTCTGTCATTAACGCTTCCTTGTTTATTTTCTGAGCGTCTTTAATCGTTATTTCTTCTGGGTTTGTCAAAGGAGTACTCATCTTAGGGTTTGTGGCTATAAAGGCATTAATTTGTGCCATTTTAGCTGCTTTTTTGGGCGTATCGGAGGTTTTTACAATGCTTGTTTCAGTTTTGTTCTCAACAGAATTTTTAGCACTCAATTGCAGCCACTCTTCAAAAGAATATCGATCATTTTTGTTAAATTCTAGTGGTTTACCGAGCTCAAGGGAAGAAAAGTTTGCTTCTTTGACTTGCTGAGAGTCGTTTTTTTTATCCGAAGTTTGTTCCGTGTAATCTTCTTCAGTATATTTTTGAGTAATAGTGGGTATTTCCGATGGTTCTGCGCCTTGTTTTGCTAGGTCTGTTTCTTTAGAAAGCGAGGTTTGAGGCGCTTTCTTCACTTTTGTCTGGCTGTTAAAAGCTTCTTGTGTGATTATTTCAAAAAGCCAAGAGCGATCCGAGGTGTAGGCAGCATGTTTTTTTAGGGCGGCGTTGTATTTAAAGCTATTAGCGTTTTTTAAGCCTATTAATTCCATTCCTCTGGCTGCCTGAAAATAAGGGTAAGTTTCCACAATCTGTCGCAATGCAGACAGGTCTGACTCTTGTATTATTTCCAAAGGTTTTTCTAATAGATCTGTAAAGCGACTTACTTGCATGTGGCTAATATAAGGAGTTCCCTTTAAATAGTTGTCTATGGTTTACCAGTCTGCTAGAGAGGCACTAAATATATCCTGGAGTATCCTTTCAAATATGGCATCAAAAGCGTCATTCTTGACACTGTCTAGCATGGAATCTGCTGGGTAGTCATAAAAAAACGAAAATCTTTTTTCAAAATCTGCGTCTTCTTTGGTCGTGTTGAAAAAACGCACATTAATACCTATAGTTAACCTGTTTTGAGCCGCAGTTTGTTGGGCAGTTGCAGACATTGGAGATACCCTGAACTCTACAATTTCCCCCTCATAAATAAGATCTCCGTTGGTATTTGTGAGGTCTAGACTGGTTTGATTTTGTATGAAATCTTGCAATGCTAGGGTAAAAGTATTGTCTAAGCCAGGTTCTATGGTAGAGCCTGGATTGTCTGAGGCGTAGTTTTGAAAAAAGTTTACCTGAAATGTTTTAGCTGTACCCACATTCCCTCCTGTGAAATTGTAAATTCCACAGCCGTTTAGTGTTAGTGCAATGATTATGATTAGGGCTATTTTAATTTCTAACCTAAAAGTTTTAAATGTATAATGGCGCATTAGAGGTTGTATTGTTTGATTTTTCTGTAAAGTGTTCTTTCTGAGATACCTAACTCGGATGCTGCTAATTTTCTTTTCCCTTTATTGCGATCTAAGGCTTTAATAATGAGCTCAATTTCTTTGTCATGTAAAGATAGGGTTTCTTCTTCTTCAATTTCTTCTGCAAAATGGTACTTGTCGGAAGGATTTGAATCAGGCATATGGTCTTTTTCAGAAGCACTGTTTTGAATGGCTAATATTGGTTTAGAGGGAAGGGGTTCATAATCATTGTCTGAAACCGCCTCGTCGTCATAATTGTCCTCATTTTCTTGATAAGAGGAAAGTGCTTCTAATTGCGCGGATTTTTGAGACTCATTACCGTATATTTTTCTAATGAGGTTGTCGTTTTCTTTTTGTACTGAAGCACCATCTTTTCCTTTTAGCAATTCTAAAGTCAGTTTTTTCAAGTCGTTGAGGTCTCCTTTCATGTCAAAGAGTACCTTATACAGTATTTCTCTTTCATTGGAGAAATCACTAGATTGTTTTTCAGATCCAATGACTGCAGGCAATTGGCTGCTGTGCACCTGTGGGAGGTAGGATTGTAGGGTTTTGACATTTACTTCTCTTGAAGATTCCAATACAGATATTTGTTCCGCAATGTTTCGGAGTTGTCTAATGTTGCCTGGCCACCTGTATTTTATGAGCATTTGAACCGCTTCCTCTGAAAGTCGAATGGTAGGCATCTTATATTTTTGTCCAAAGTCCGATGCAAATTTTCTAAATAAAAGATGGATGTCTTCTTTTCTAGTGCGCAATGGAGGAACCCCTATCTCAATAGTGCTTAATCGGTAATAAAGGTCTTCTCTGAATTTGCCTTCTTGAATGGCTTTGGTCATTTCTACGTTGGTAGCAGCGACTATTCTTACATTGGTTTTTTGGACTTGTGAGGACCCTACTTTTAAGAATTCTCCATTTTCAAGTACCCTAAGGAGTCTCACTTGTGTGGTTAAAGGCAATTCTCCTACTTCATCTAAAAAAATAGTTCCACCATCTGCCACTTCAAAGTAGCCACTTCTGGTTGCTGTTGCGCCTGTAAAAGCGCCTTTTTCATGACCAAAAAGTTCACTATCTATGGTGCCTTCTGGAATAGCTCCGCAGTTTACGGCAATGTATTTTGAGTGTTTTCTGTGGGAAAGTCCGTGAATGATTTTTGGAATAGATTCTTTTCCTACCCCACTTTCTCCTGTAACCAATACGGAGATATCTGTAGGGGCTACCTGAATAGCTTTCTCCAATGACCTATTTAATGTAGGGTCATTTCCAATAATTTCAAATCGTTGTTTAATGGCTTGCAAGTTTTCCATTATGATGAAAGTTTGGTGTGTGAAATGGCTTTTCCTAATAAGGTTCCGGAGGTGCAATCTGTAATTTTTACTGCAACTAGGTCACCAATTTTATAAGTTTCTCTTGGAAATACCACTACGGCATTGTAGTTGTTTCTTCCCATGAGGTCTTTCTCTGATTTTTTTGATACCCCCTCTACCAACACGGTTTCAATTTTACCTACCCTATTTTGAGTGTGCATGGCAGCATGTTTGCGTTGGACGGCTATGACTTCTGCAAGTCTTTTGCTTTTTAAGGTTTCCGGGATATTGTCTGCTAAGTTTTTTCCAGCTGCAGTTCCTGGCCTGTCTGAGTAGGAGTACATATAACCGAAATCATATTTTACATATTCCATAAGGCTTAGGGTGTCCTTGTGGTCTTCTTCGGTTTCATTGGGGAACCCAATAATCATATCTTGAGAAATAGCACAGTCAGGGATTATAGCCCTAATATTGTCTATAAGAGCCATATATTCTTCTCTAGTGTGTTGGCGGTTCATGGCTTTTAGAATACGGTTACTTCCGCTTTGTACGGGCAAGTGAATGTGCTTGCAAATATTTGAATGTGCCGCCATGGTTCTAACCACATCCAAGGTCATGTCCTGTGGATTTGAAGTGGAAAAACGAATTCTCATTTCAGGAAACTTTAGCGCTACTTTTTCTAACAACTGTGAAAAATTTACTGCTGTAGCCTGAGCCATTTGGGTGGCTTTATTAAAATCTTTTTTTAAACCACCTCCGTACCAAAGGTAGCTGTCTACATTCTGCCCTAAAAGGGTCATTTCTTTATAGCCTTTGTCCCAGAGGTCCTGTATTTCTGTAAGTATGGAAAGTGGGTCTCTGGATCTTTCTCTCCCCCTTGTAAATGGGACTACGCAAAAAGTACACATATTGTCACAGCCTCTTGAAATGGAAATAAAAGCGGTAATTTTATTGCTGGCCAGTCTCACAGGAGCAATGTCCCCATAGGTTTCCTCTTTTGATAAAATCACATTGACGGCATTTCTTCCAGCCTCCACTTCTTTAAGTAAATTAGGAATGTCTTTATAGGCATCTGGGCCTACTACCATATCTACAATTTTGGCCTCTTCGAGTAGCTTTGTTTTGAGTCTTTCTGCCATACACCCTAACACCCCTACTTTCATTTGTGGGTTGCTGCGTTTCACGGCCTGAAATTTCTCTAAGCGTTTTCTCACGGTTTGTTCCGCCTTATCTCTAATGGAGCAAGTATTGATCAGCACAAGGTCTGCTTCTTCTAATACCTCTGTGGTGTGATACCCCTCAGCGGCTAATATTGACGCAACTACTTCGGAATCTGAAAAATTCATGGCGCAACCATAACTTTCTATATAAAGTTTTTTTTCGTTTGAGCCTTGAAGGTTTAGCTTCAATGCGGTTCCTTGTATGTTTGGATCAATAGTTTTTTCCATAGGGGAGTAAGCGGTATTTAAAATGGTTTACAAAGATAGTACTAAATTCAAATTAGTGACATTTTGTCATGGATTTTTTGGTCCTTAGTAGGGCTTTATTTAAAGGTGCTATTCAAAACAGATATGACTGAGACCAGTTAAAATAAAAAAATTGACCTACTTTTGTTTCCATAAATACGATCAATGGCAAAGAATTTAGTAATTGTAGAGTCCCCGGCAAAAGCCAAAACCATAGAAAAATTTTTAGGACCAGATTTTAAAGTAGCCTCTAGTTATGGGCATATTGCAGATCTTCCGTCCAAGGAATTGGGGGTAGCAGTGGATTATGATTTTGAAGCAAAATATATAGTTTCCTCCGATAAAAAAGCATTGGTAAAACAATTACAAGTATTGGCCAATAAAGCAGAGATCATTTGGTTGGCTAGTGATGAGGACCGAGAAGGAGAGGCTATTTCTTGGCATTTGTCAGAAACTTTGAAATTAGATAAAGCCAAAACCAAGAGGATTGTATTTAACTCTATTACAAAATCTGCGGTGCAGCATGCGATTCAAAACCCTAGAGAGATAGATTACAATCTTGTCAATGCACAGCAAGCCAGGCGTGTTTTAGATCGTTTGGTAGGTTATGAATTGTCTCCTGTGTTGTGGAAAAAAATTAAGCCAGGACTTTCTGCAGGAAGGGTTCAATCCGTTGCTGTAAGACTTATTGTAGAGAGAGAAAGAGAGATTGACTCATTTAATCCTGAAGCTTCCTTTAAAATTACGGCCCAATTCAAGACCCAGGCTGGGGTATTGTTTTCTGCAAAAATATACAAGACCTTTGCTGACCAAGGGGCTGCATCTGCCTTTTTAAATCAAAATATTGGGGCTCATTTTTCAGTGGCGCAATTGGAAAAGAAGCCTGCGAAAAAAACACCTGCTGCACCATTTACCACCTCTACATTACAACAAGAGGCTTCTAGAAAAATTTATTTTTCTGTATCTAAAACCATGCAAGTAGCCCAGAGACTTTACGAGGCTGGACACATTACTTATATGAGAACAGACAGCGTTAATCTTTCCAAAGAGGCAAAAGAAGCTGCTGCTGCTGCGATTATAGAAAATTATGGAAAATCTTTCTCTCATCCGAGAGATTTTAGGGGTAAGACCAAAGGAGCTCAAGAGGCTCACGAGGCCATTAGACCGACAAATATGATGGTTCAAAATCCAGTGAGTGACAGGGACCAAGCCAAATTATATGACCTTATTTGGAAACGTACCTTGGCTTCTCAAATGTCAGATGCTCAATTAGAAAGAACCAATGTTAAAATTGCGGCCAACACCCATGACGAACAATTCACAGCCAGTGGAGAGGTCATTACTTTTGAAGGTTTTTTAAAGGTTTATCTGGAAGGAGTAGATGACGAAGATCAGGAGGAACAAGAAGGTATGTTACCTGCAATGAGTCTATCTGAAAGCTTGGATTATCAAAACATTACAGCTACCGAACGTTTTTCAAGACCTCCTTACAGGTATTCAGAAGCTTCTTTAGTAAAGAAACTTGAGGAATTAGGTATTGGAAGACCATCTACCTATGCGCCAACCATATCTACCATTCAAAATAGGGGGTATGTGGAAAAAGGTACTATAGAAGGAACCGCAAGGGCATACCAACAGTTGGTGCTCTCTAAAGACGTCTTAAAAGCCAGTACACTTTCTGAAAATGTAGGCTCTGACAAGGGCAAAATGGTCCCAACAGACATTGGCATGATTGTCAATGATTTTTTAGTGGATCACTTTGCTTCTATTATGGATTATCATTTCACGGCTAAAGTAGAAGAAGATTTTGATGAGATAGCTCAAGGCACAGAGGATTGGAAAAAAGTGATGAAAAATTTCTATCAAGACTTTCATCCCAAAGTACTCAATGTAGAGGAAAATGCGGAAAGGGCTTCTGGAGAAAGACTTTTGGGAGACGACCCCAAGTCCGGAAGACCCCTTATTGTTCGTTTGGGTAAATTTGGTGCTATGGCACAAATAGGCCATGCAGACGACGAGGAGAAACCCGTGTTTGCCAGTCTTTTGCCAGAACAATCACTGGGTACAATCACTTTTCAAGAGGCATTGGATTTATTCAAATTGCCACGTGAATTAGGCACCTATGAGGGTAAAGAAGTTCTAGCCAATGTGGGCAGATTTGGTCCATACATTAAGTTTGGAGAAGCGTTTGTTTCTATGGATAGGGCAGAAAGCGCTATGGATGTTAGCTTTGATAGGGCCGTAGAACTTATTGTTGAGAAGCAAAAAGCAGACGCCCCAATCGCACACTATGATAACCATGAAGTGACTAAAGGGACAGGTCGTTTTGGTCCTTTTATAAAATGGAATGGGCTATTTATAAACGTGAATAAAAAATATGATTTTGATGCTTTATCTACTGCAGACATTGCAGAACTCATTGAGTTAAAAAAGCAAAAAGAAATTGAAAAAGTAATACATGACTGGCCGGAAGCTGGGGTTAGAATTGAAAAAGCCAGGTGGGGACGCCATAATATTTTGAAGGGTAAAGTAAAAATTGAACTGGCAAAGGAAGTGGCGGTGGAAGCCATGACCTTGGAACAAGCAGAGGCCATCATAGAACAAAAGGCCCCTAAGAAGAAAGCGGCCCCTAAGAAAAAAACGGCTGCTAAGAAAACGACCACTAAAAAGGCATCGGCTGTTAAAGCCAAGCCAAAAGCAACGGCTAAAAATAGTATTTAATTTCCCTTATCATCTTTTGACATGGCCTTAGAATTTTTACTCCCCGTCTCAGATAAAGTTTTGGCACATAGTGCACTTTTACCGGAGCAGGCTATTGGAAATAAAATAAAAGTACATACGCAAAAATCAGGGATTCCTCCTTTAGATGGCGTTCAATTGGCTTTTTTAGGGGTACATGAATCCAGAAATGCCTTTGAAAAAAAGCCGTATAGATTAGCTATTGACGCCATTAGAATTCAATGGTACAAGCTCATGTTTGGCAATTGGAATAGTGCTGTGGTGGATCTTGGAGATGTGCCAGAAGGTGCTGAGGTTTCAGATACCTACTATGTGTTGAATCAGGTAGTTTCTGAATTGGTTACTAAGGGCATAGTACCCATTATTGTTGGGGCTACTCAAGATATTACCTACCCTATTTACAGGTCTTTTGATCTGAGTGGGAAAATGGTCAATATGGTTTCCGTAGACAGTCGTTTTGACTTTGGCAGCCAAGATGAATTGATTTCATCTCACTCTTATATGAGTAAGATTATCACCGAAAAGCCCAATAATTTATTTAATTTTTCAAACCTTGGTTACCAGAGCTATTTTAACGCTCAGGAGGCCATGGATTTGATGGATAGACTTTTTTTTGATGCTTACAGATTGGGAAGTCTAACCAAAGATTTAAGCGTGGCGGAACCTGTTTTGAGAGGGGCGCACATTGTAGGTATAGACGCAAGGGCTGTTAGGGCCTCTGAAATGGGCGGAGGCAGTGATTTCTCTCCCAATGGTTTTGATGGCAGAGAAATTTGCACGCTTTCTAGGTATGCTGGTTTGAGTGATACTGTGGCTGTTTTTGGAATTTTTGAAAGTGACAATCATCCTCAGAGCACCCAGATGGTTGCTCAAATGATATGGTACTTTATGGAGGGGTATGGATTTAGACATCCTGAATCTCCTTTGGAATCACCAGATAACTTTATTAAATACACCCTCCCTTTTGAAGACAGGGACTTGGTTTTTTATAAAAGCCAGTTTACACAGCGTTGGTGGGTTGGGGTATCTTTTTTAGAGACTGAGGATAATAAAGCCGCAGCTACGGCGTTATTACCCTGTACAGAACAAGATTATTTAGCGGCTTGTAATCACAATATTCCAGAAAGGTGGTTTAAAGCGCAAAAAAAAGGTTTTATTTAAGTAGCATTATGCTATTTTTGCAGTTAATTGTATTTAATGAGTTTTATTAATAAGTTTGTAAGATCGTAAATCACCCATCAGAATGAGGCAATTACATATTGTAGCTATATTTGCATTTTTAATTTTAAGCTGCAAGTCGAATAATACTAATGGAGAGCTGATAGGCGATCCAGGCCAAAAATGGTTTGCAGGAAAACCTTATGGAATGGAACTCATTCCAAGCGGTTCTTATGTGACAGGTAAATCCATAGAGGACATTGCTTCAAATTTAGACGCCCCAACCAAAACAGTTACGGTGAAGTCTTTTTATATAGACAATACCGAGATTACCAATGGGGAATACAGACAATACGTAAATTGGGTAAAAGATTCGATTGTGCGTGTTGAGTTGGCAATACTTGCAGATGATTTGGGTTTGACTCCAGAGGATGAGGGAATTGGACTATATGCTTTTATGCAGGCAGATACCACAGATATGACCCCTTATCAAAAATATAAATTTTATAATACACCTGTTGATGACAGTAACCCATATGCTGCTTATACTTTAAACAGGGAAGAGGACATTATTTGGAACACTGCGGACTATCCTGATGAGAATTACGCAGAGGTTATGGATAAATTGTTTCTTTCTAAGGAAGAAAATTACAACGGAAGAAGAAGTTTTGATGTGAAGAAGTTAAAATTTGCTTATAATTGGTTGGATACAGACGCTGCAATAAAAGAAAAATCAGAAGATAGGAAAAAATATATTAGAAGAGAAGTGGCAAAGGTTTATCCAGACACAACAGTTTGGATCAAGGATTTTTCTTATGCCTACAATGAACCAATGCACAATGATTACTTTTGGCATGATGCATATTCAGATTATCCTGTAGTTGGGGTTACCTGGCATCAAGCAGTGGCTTTTTGTTATTGGAGGACCAAAGTTAAAAATGACGATCAAACTGCTCGAGGAGAACAAACTGTGAGCCCATTTAGACTCCCCACAGAATCTGAATGGGAGTATGCTGCAAGAGGCGGTATAGAAGGTGGGACTTATCCTTGGGGAGGCCCTTACCTGGTTGGAGACAATGGTTGTTTTATGGCTAATTTTAAGCCTCAAAGAGGAAATTACGCTTCGGATACTGCCCTTTACACCGTGGAAGCAAAATCTTATACAGCCAATGATTATAACCTGTATAATATGGCTGGAAATGTATCAGAATGGACTGCTTCTTCTTACGATCCAGGATCATACGATTACATTTCTACCATGAACCCTTTTGCTGGAGATAGGAATAATCCTAAAAAAGTGATTAGAGGTGGTTCATGGAAAGACGTGGCTTACTTTTTACAAGTGAGTACTAGAGATTTTGAATATCAAGACAGTGCTCGGAGTTATATAGGCTTTCGAACAGTCCAAGATTATCTTGGCGAAACTGGAGAAAAAGATAGAAGATAGTAATGTGTCATAGATACAGTTTTAAAAGAAAGGTATTAAGAAAATCATGAATGTAAAAATTAAGAATTTAAAAATTGTTCTACAACAATTTTATTTAGACCTTTAATTTTTAGATAACATAAGCAATAAGAAGCATGGCAAAGTCACTCAAACAAAAGAAAGCAGAAAACCTAGTATACGGCCTTGGAGCTGCGGTAGTAATTCTAGGAGCATTATTTAAATTAACTCACTGGGAACTTGGTCCTTTGAATGGTACAGTGCTATTGGCTGTCGGACTTATTACTGAAGCAGGAATTTTTGTCTTTTCTGCTTTTGAAACACCAGAAGATGAGTATGATTGGACCCTCGCTTATCCTGAATTAGTAGGTGGGCAAAAGAGCGGCTTAGCCCATCCTGCAGATACAGATGGTATGCTGTCTAAAAAACTAGACCAATTACTTCAAGATGCGAAATTAGACGCTGCTTTAATGGAGCGCCTGGGAAGTGGTATTAAAAACTTTGAAGGAGCTGCAAGAAATATAGCGCCTACTTCTGCCGCTATAGAATCTACAGAAAATTACGCTCAGGAATTACAAGAAGCTGCTTCACAAATGCAGGCTTTAAATAATTTATACAAGTCACAATTAGAGAGTGCAGATACCCATGCAGCGGTCCAAGACACTATTGCGCAAAATGCTGCTGCATTAAAGGCTCAAATGGAAGCCATGACGGCTAATTTAGAAGCACTCAACGGGGTGTATAACGGTATGTTACATGCCATGAATAGAAAGTAATAAGATATGGCGTCAGGTAAATTGTCTCCAAGGCAGAAAATGATTAATCTTATGTACTTAGTGTTTATTGCAATGTTGGCTTTAAATATGAGTAAAGAGGTGTTGACTGCTTTTGGAATGATGAAAGAAAAATTCGAATTTTCCAATGCAGAAATGACTTTGGTGAACCAACAGTTTTTTGATGGTTTGCAAATTAAGGCAGCTGAAAACCCGGATAAATTTGGTCCTTTATTAGAACAGGCAAACCAAATTAAAATAGCATCACAAGTCTATTTTGACTATTTGGAGGGTTTAAAGACATCTATGACGGCAAAATACGAAGACAAGCAAGATTATGAAAGGATGGATAGAACGGACTATCTAGACCAATTGTTCTTTAATGGTGACAACTACTCCAAAGAAGGGAAAGAATTTATAGCACAATTGAATGCTTTTAAAGCTACTTTAAATGGAGCAATTCCATCTAATTTAATCAATGTGCTTAATGCCTTAAAAAGAAGGTTTTCGACAGGGGATTCTGAGGGGATGGTTCAAAATAGAGAAGGAAAAAATATTCCTTGGTTGAATTACCATTATGAGGGATACCCAATGGTAAGCTCTTTAGCGAGTTTTGCTCAATTACAATCAGATATAAAGGTAACAGAGCAGGAAGCTTTTAAGGGTATGCTAGAAGGACAACTCACTTCAGAATTGTCAATGACCAATTACACCACCCTATTAGAGCAAGAGAAATCTGCTTTTTATCAGGGGGAAGCTTTTTCGGGAAGCATTGTACTGGGAAGAAAAGATGCCACTACAAGGCCTAATCGGGTTGAGCTATCGTTAGACGGAAGACCTATGATGGAGGGTAAGGATTTTGTTATTGAAGACGGTAAAGTTAGACTAACTATCAGCGCAGGAACTCCAGGAGATCACGAGATTAAAGGAAATTTAATTTTTCTTCAAGATGGTCAGGAAACTAAAGTTCCAGTGCAATCTATTTTTGCTACTATCACGAAACCGAATGCGGCAGTAATTTCTGCAGATAAAATGAATGTTGTTTACAGAGGCTTGCCTAATCCAATGACTATTTCAATTCCTGGAGTGGCAGATAATAATGTCAAAGCTTCTGCAAATGGATTGTCAAAGTTATCTGGGAGTAAATATCTGTTAAGTCCAACATCTGGAAGAGAAGTAGCTATTACAGCTACTGGTAAATTACCTGATGGGAAGTCTATAGAAACAACGACTAGTTTTAGAATTAAAGAAATTCCAAAACCTCAAGGAACTATTAGGGGAGAATCTGGTACTATAAAAATGCCTAGAAATAACCTAGAGATCTCCACTATTGGTGCTGTTTTGGAGGATTTTGATTTTGACCTAGACATAGCAGTGAGTGAGTTTAAGCTTAAGATTCCTGGACAGCCAAGTGTAGTTGTGCGAGGCAATAAGTTTGATGCCAGCGCTAAAGCTGCACTTAAAAGAGCTTCCAGAGGAGACTTAATTCAAATATTTGATATAAAAGCTTACATTACCAATAATAGATCTTATAATTTAAAGACAGTAACGTCTGTAATAGTAGAGCTTGTAAATTAATTCAAAATGAAGTTCAAAAAGTTAAATTATATATTTTTAGTATTTTTTTCTCTCAGCATTTCAATCTACGCCCAACAAGGTGTGTTGAATGCAAAAACACCTGAAGAGATGAGAAAAGCTGAATTGTCTCCAAGTGTTTTGGCAGACAAGCCTATGCAGTATGCTTATGTAGATCAAAGAGATATATTATGGTCTAAAACCGTATGGGAAGTGATTGATTTGGATGAACGCATTAATTTTCCTTTATATTACCCTGTAGATACTGTTGCATTAGATGTGTCCAGAAGATCCCTTTACGATGTATTGGTTAAGAGTATCAAGAGTGGAGAGCTGTCAGAAGTTTACGTAGATTCCTATTTTACTGAAAAAAGGGCTTTTAAAGACCTTAAAGCAACGCTTCAGAAAATAGATACTACAGATTTAGGATTTCAAGCCTTGAATGCAGGAGAAGTTATACCAGCTGAATACATTAATAAAAGAGATATTACTGCAGCAGATATTGAGCAGTATTTAATTAAAGGGATGTGGTATTTTGACAAGCGACTCGGAGAGCTTAAGTATAGGCTAATTGGAATAGCTCCAGTGGCTCCAGATGTAAACTTTATAGATGATGATTCTATTGATCCAGAAGAAAATAAAGTGCCTTTGTTCTGGGTGTGGTATCCCTCTGTAAGAGATATACTTCATAAAGCGAGGGTATTTAATCAGAAAAACCCATCCAGCCCTGTCTCTTTTGACATGTTGCTCAATGCCAGAAGATTTAATTCAATGATTTATAGAGAAGACAATGAATTTGGCGACAGAGATATTAAAGATTACATTGTTAAAAATGCTTTGTTTCAATTGCTTGAATCCAATAGAATAAAAGAGGCTATAAGAGATAAGGAGCAGGACATGTGGAGTTATTAATTCCGTATGACTAAAAACATAGACACTATTATTGTTGGTTTAGGTTTGGCTGGTTTGGCTTATGCCGAGCATTTGCTAAATAGCGGAAAATCTTTTGTGGTTTTCTCTGACCGTTCCCAACAAGCCTCTATGGTAGCAGGCGGTTTGTATAACCCTGTTATTCTCAAACGTTTTACTGGAGCTTGGAATGGTGCCGCGCAATTGGATTACGCGCTGCCTTTTTATGAAAATCTTGAACGTAAATTGGGCTTGAAATTAGATTATCAATTGCCTATATTGAGAAGGTTCGCCAGTATTGAGGAGCAGAACTTATGGTTTCAGGCCTCTGACAAACCAGGTCTAAATCCATTTTTATCCTTAAAGCTCCTAGAAAACAATAATCAAGGTCTTTTCATTCCTCATAAATTTGGTTTGGTTCAAGGTAGTGGACGAGTAGCTACCAAAGCATTGATTAATTCCTATGAGACCTATTTAGAACAGCAGGATCTTTGGCGAAATGAATCATTTGATTGCACACATTTATCTGTGGAAGTTTCTGGAGTTAGTTATAAGTCGTGGAAGGCCAAGCGTGTGGTTTTCGCAGAGGGATATGGGCTTAAGAGCAATCCATTTTTTAATTATTTGCCTTTAGAGGGAACAAAGGGGGAGGTGATTACAATGCGTATTCCAGGTTTAAACGAGGGTGCTATTGTAAAATCTGGTGTTTTTATTATTCCCTTAGGAGGGGACCTTTACAGGGTAGGATCTACTTATTTCTGGCGAGATAAGACAGAGGGACCTACTGAAGCAGCTAAAACTTTTCTTTTAGAGCGTTTAGAGCGCTTTATGACCCTGCCTTACGAAATAGTCTCACATATGTCTGGAGTGAGGCCTACAGTCTCGGATAGAAGGCCTCTGGTGGGACAGCATCCAGAACACAACAATCTATTTGTGTTAAATGGAATGGGCTCTAGGGGGGTTATGACGGCACCTACTGCTGCAAATGCTTTATATAAATATATTTATGAGGGGCTTGCAATAGATCCTGAAATGGATGTGGCTAGATTTTTGCCTTAAAATCAGCCACTGCATTGGGATCGAAATGCATGAAAATGTTGATCCAAATATTTCTAGAAATCCTAATTACTATGGGATAGAACACAATCATGGTTGCTACAATAGCAATAAAGGCTGTTTTTAGAGAACTCCCTAAGAATAAATAAGAGATTATAAATGCCGCTACAGCAAATGCTATTCCAACACCATAACTTACATACATGGCACCGTAAAAAAAGGAAGGTTCCATCATATATTTTGCATTACAATGGCCACAACGTTCCTGCATTTTAAATAATTTGCCCAAATGATAGGGGTTTTTGTCCAAATACATGTTTTCTTCTTGGCATCTGGGACAACTTCCTGTTAAAATGCTATTTAGTTTGTTTCCTTTTTTTAACATTTGCAAAATATTTTTGTAAAAATACCTCAATCTGGGGTTTTTTAATGTAACAACAGTCACAAAAGAATGCTCAATATACACAAGTTATCTGTAGGTTTTGGTGGAGAATACCTCTTTGAAGAAATCTCATTTAGATTAAATGCTGGAGACCGCGTAGGTCTTATCGGAAAAAATGGTGCTGGAAAATCTACACTACTGAAACTACTCTCTAAAGATATGGCGCCAGATACTGGCGTGATAGCGAGTGAAAAAGACCTTCAATTGGGATTCTTAAGGCAAGATATAGATTTTGTTCAGGGGAGAACTGTTTTGGAAGAAGCCCAGCAAGCCTTTGAAGAAATTAAATCTCTTGAATTGCAATTGGATGAGGTAAACCATCAGTTGGCTACCAGAACAGATTATGAGAGTGATGCGTATTCTGCGATTATTGAAGACCTCAGTGATTTAACCCATAGATATGAGCTCATAGGAGGGTACAACTATCAGGGAGAGACCGAGAAAATTCTTCAGGGATTGGGTTTTAAAAGGGCAGATTTTGACAAGAAAACAGAGACGTTTTCTGGAGGGTGGAGAATGCGTATTGAATTGGCCAAGTTGCTGCTTCAAACCAATGACGTGCTTTTATTAGATGAGCCTACCAACCACCTAGACATAGAATCTATTATTTGGTTGGAACAATTTTTAAATCAGTACTCAGGTGCTGTGGTGATTGTTTCTCACGACAAGATGTTTCTTGACAATGTAACCAACAGAAGTATAGAAATTTCCCTGGGAAGGATTTACGACTACAACAAGCCTTATTCTCAGTATTTGGTGCTGCGATCTGAGCTAAAAGAATTACAACTCAACGCACAAAAAAACCAAGAAAAGCAAATCCAACAAACAGAGCGGCTCATTGAAAAGTTTAGGGCCAAAGCCTCCAAAGCCACCATGGCCCAATCGCTCATAAAAAAATTGGATAAAATAGATAGGATTGAGGTAGATGAAGATGACAATAGCGTCATGAAACTTCGTTTTCCCATTTCTGTCACTCCAGGAAAAGTGGTGCTTGAGATAGACGGTGTGTCTAAATCTTACGGAGACAACCAAGTGTTGTCAGAAATAGATCTTTTGATTGAACGGGATTCAAAAACTGCCTTTGTAGGTCAAAATGGCCAAGGCAAGTCTACATTAGCAAAGATTATTGTAGCTGAATTAGAGGCTTCTAATGGCTTGGTAAAATTGGGACACAATGTACAAATTGGGTATTTTGCCCAAAACCAAGCAGAGTATTTAGATGGTAGTAAAACTGTTTTAGATACTATGATAGACGCTGCCAATGAGACAAACAGGGCCAAAGTTAGAGATATTCTAGGGTCATTTTTGTTTAGGGGAGAAGAAGTAGATAAGTTTGTAAGGGTGCTCTCTGGAGGAGAGCGCAATAGATTGGCCTTGGCCAAGTTGCTCTTGCAGCCACTCAATGTTTTGGTCATGGATGAGCCCACCAACCACCTGGACATTAAATCTAAAAATGTACTAAAGCAGGCACTACAAAGTTTTGAAGGGACCTTGCTATTGGTGTCTCATGACAGGGATTTTTTACAAGGCCTTACCAATAAAGTGTACGAATTTAAGGACCAGAAGATCAATGAGTACCTGGGAGATATTGACTTTTATTTAGAACAGCGAAAGGTCCAAGATTTTAGGGCTATTGAAAAAAAGCAACAGGTAAAAACTGAAAAAAAGGGCCAAAGCAATCAAAAACCAGCCTTAGATTACCAACAGCAAAAAGCCCATAAATCACTTCAGAATAAGCTCAGTAATCTAGAAACTAAAATTTCAGACCTGGAAAAATTAATTGCCTCTAAAGACAAGTCTTTGGAAGATAATTATGGAAAAACTGCTGCTGATTCAGCCTTTTTTGACCGCTACCAAAAGGATAAAAAAGATTTACAACAGGCCATGAAAGATTGGGAAAAAGTGAGTTTAGATTTAGAATTGTTTTAAACTGCAAGTGTTACTTTTAATTTAAGGTTTTTTTAACATTTGTTCTCTTTACTTATGGATAGTTTTGGCGTCTCAATACTATAATTAACTAGAGACTTCATGGAATTAAAAAAACTAAGGGGAGTGATCCTTGCCGGTTTAGCCCTAATAGGCTTAGCGCTATCTATTTTTTTAGCTAAAAATTTGATTGACAATAAGGCTTCAGCTTTGGCTCCAGCGAGAAAAATCATCAAAGAGGTGGTGGTGCAAAAAGCCTTAAATGGCCCAGTAACTATTAGTGTTCCTGCCCAAGGTTTGGTGACAGCCAAAAAGCGTATTGAGATTTATTCTGAGGTACAAGGGGTCTTTAGAATGGGGGCTCAATTGTTTAGGACAGGTCAGTCTTACCAATCAAATGAAATCTTAATTCAAATAGATGCCGCTGAATACCTAGCGAATGTAAAATCTTCAAGAACTAATTTATACAATCAAATTGCAGCAATACTTCCAGATATTAGACTGGATTTTTCAAAAGAATACCTCACTTGGCGGGCCTTTTTAAACGCCATTGATATTAATAAAAACCTTCCAGAATTACCGCAAATGTCAGATGATAATCTAAAGCTGTTTGTTTCTGGCAGGGGGGTGTTAGGGGCTTTCTACGCCGTTAAAAATTTAGAGCAAAGACTCTCCAAGTACCAAGTAAGGGCGCCATTTAACGGGGTGCTAACAGAGGCCTTAGTGACAGAGGGTACACTAGTAAGGGCTGGACAAAAATTAGGAGAATATATTCAGCCTGGAGTCTATGAACTTATGGTGTCTCTTCCTAAATCTTACGCTTTAAAACTAAATCAGGGCGCTAGGGTGACCCTCAATAACATGGAGGGAGATCTTTCATTTGTTGGACAAGTGGTGCGTTTGAATGCAACAGTAGACCCAAGCACACAGACTACCGCTGTAACTATAGAAATTATAGACCCAAGTTTATACGAAGGCGTATATCTCAAAGCGGTTTTAGAAGGTAACACCATTCAAAATGCCATATCCCTTCCTAGAGCATTGGTCAGTGAATCCAATACAGTATTTGCTGTAGACAACAACACATTAAAAGCTATTTCTGTACTGCCTTTGCATTATTCAGAGGGCCAAGTAGTGGTTTCAGGTATTCCAGAGGGGATAGAAATTTTAGCCAAGCCACTTATAGGAGCTTATGAAGGCATGACCGTAAATCCCATTAGATGAGAAAATTAGTAGCGTATTTTATAAAATACCAAGTAGCGGTAAACATTTTTGTATTGGCGTTCTTTCTCTTTGGAATTTTTGGTGCAAAGGCTTTGAAGTCTTCTTATTTCCCCCTGACAGAATCCAAAATTATTCAAATTAGTATTGCCTACCCTGGAGCCTCTCCTTTAGAGATTGAAGAAGGTGTTGTACTAAAAATAGAGGACAATTTAAAAGGCTTGCAAGGGGTAGACAGGGTAACCGCGGTAGCCAATGAAAACAGCGGTAGAATTACCGTAGAAATAGAAAAAGGGCTAGACATAGATTTCATGCTCTTAGAAGTGAAAAACGCCGTAGATAGAGTGCCCTCTTATCCTACTGGTATGGAGCCTTTAGTGGTGGCCAAACAAGAAGTGGTTAGACCCACAATCTCTTTGGCTTTAAGTGGTAAAAATGTCCCACTTCAGACCCTGAAACAATTGGGTAGGGATATTGAAAACGACATTAGGGCCATGGAGGGAATATCACAGATTACAGTATCTGGTTACCCCCAAGAAGAAATTGAAATTGGCGTAAACGAAAGCCAACTTTTAGCGTATAATTTAAGTTTTACAGAGGTTGCGCAGGCTGTGGCAAATGCAAATCTACTCATTACTGGAGGTACAGTTAAAACAGCAGAAGAAGATTTTCTCATCAGAGCAAATAACAAATACTATTTTGGAAAAGAGCTCTCTAATCTCATAGTGACCACTCAGTCCAATGGAACATTGGTTCGGTTAAGCGAAGTAGCTGAGATTAGAGATCGTTTTGCGGAATCTCCCAATGCCACTTTTTACAATGGAGAAGAAGCCGTTAATATCAATATTAATAGTACCAATACGGAAGATTTAATCTCCACAGCAACCAGAATAAAAGAATACGCCCTTCAGTACAACCAGACCCAAGACGGGGTGCACTTGAGTGTGCTGAGTGATCAGTCCATTACATTGACCCAACGAACCGAATTATTGGTTAAAAATGCCTGGCAGGGTATGTTATTGGTGTTGTTCTTCTTGTCCTTATTTTTGAACACCAGGTTGGCTTTCTGGGTGGCTTTTGGTTTGCCAGTGGCTTTCTTGGGCATGTTTGCTTTTGCGGGGTTCTTTAATGTGACTATTAACGTATTGTCGCTATTTGGGATGATTATTGTCATTGGAATTCTTGTAGACGACGGAATTGTCATTGCAGAAAATATATACCAACATTATGAGCGCGGAAAAAAACCAGTTGAAGCAGCTATTGATGGTGTTTTAGAGGTGATACCTCCAATTATATCTGCGATTATAACCACTGTTTTGGCCTTTTCTATTTTCTTGTTTTTAGACAGTAGGGTTGGAGAGTTCTTTGGAGAGGTCTCTGTGGTTGTGATACTGACCCTTGTGGTATCTTTGGTAGAGGCACTCATTATACTACCCGCCCACTTGGCCCACTCTAAAGCTTTACAGCCTTTAGATGAAACGCCTAAAGATGGTTTGGCCAGTATATTTGCTAAACTAAGGGGCTTTAATGCTATGGGCGAAAAGATCATGAATTGGATGAGAGATACTTTGTACGCTCCTGCCCTAGATTTTTCTTTAAAGCATAAGTTCTTCACATTTGCCTTGTTTATTATGGCCTTAATTCTCACCATAGGTTCTGTAGGAGGCGGGATAATTAAAACCGCTTTTTTCCCTAGAATAGCCAGTGATAGGGTTCAAATTACCTTGGTCATGCCCAATGGGACCAATGAAAAAATTACAGATTCAATTATCAGTGTTATTGAAGAAAAATCTGCTGTAGTGAAGAGTGAGCTCACAGAAAAATACTTACAACCAGATGGAAAACCTCTCTTTGAAAACACCGTTAAGACTATAGGCCCTGGAGCTTCTAGAGCCAGCCTAGAGATTAACTTACTCCCCGGAGAAGAGCGTCCAGACAATATAAGGGCAGACATGGTCACTACAAGATTGGCTGAACTGGTTGGTCCAATGATTGGTGTAGAACAACTGATTTATGATTCAGGGGGTAATTTCGGAGGCAGTCCTGTATCTGTATCGCTCTTAGGAAAAAACATTAAGAAACTAAAAGCAGCCAAACTGGAACTCAAAGCAGCCTTAGAAAAGAATGACCTTCTCAAAGATGTGGTAGATAATGACCCTGCAGGTATAAAGGAAATTAGGCTTGAACTCAAAGAAAATGCTTATGTTTTAGGCTTAGATGTTAGAAACGTCATGGCGCAGGTGCGTTCGGGATTTTTTGGATCACAAGCACAGCGCTTTCAAAGGGGTCAAGACGAAATTCGGGTATGGGTCCGCTATAACAAGGAGGACAGGTCTTCTATTTCAAATTTAGAAGACATGAGGATTCAAACCCCAACTGGGGCAAAAGTACCGCTAAGAGAGATTGCATCTTATAGCATTGAAAGAGGAGATGTGTCTATTAACCACCTAGACGGGCGAAGAGAGATTCAGGTTTCAGCAGATTTAAAAAATCCAAATACCACCAGTGGTAGTGATATTATGGAAGAAATAAAGCTTCATATCATGCCAGATATTCAAGCCAAATACCCTTCCGTAAGCCCTTCTTATGAAGGCCAAAATAGGGAAGTGAATAAACTGACCAAGTCCTTAAACAAAGCAGGTATTCCTATTTTATTTCTCATATACCTCACTATTGCCTTTACGTTTAGAAGTTATACCCAGCCATTATTGTTAATGATTATGGTACCTATAAGTTTAACTGCAGTGGCTTGGGGGCATTGGATTCATAATTTCCCCATCAATATTATTTCCCTTTTAGGAATTATTGCGCTGATTGGAATTATGGTGAACGATGGTTTGGTACTTATTGGTCGTTTTAACACCAACCTCAAAGAGGGCATGCCCTTTGATACCGCACTATTAGAGGCTGGAAAATCCCGATTCAGGGCCATTTTCTTAACTTCTGTTACAACCATAGCTGGATTAGCACCCTTGCTTTTAGAAAAGAGCAGACAGGCGCAATTTTTAAAGCCAATGGCCATTTCAATTGCCTATGGGATAGGATTTGCCACCTTGCTTACCCTTGTTTTGCTTCCAGTTTTCTTATCGTTCAACAATAATTTAAAAACGACTGTTAAATGGTTGTGGTCAGGAAATATGCCCACTAAAGAATCTGTAGAACGAGCCGTATTAGAAGTGCAAGAAGCAAAAGATTTAGAGAGAGATACCCATTAATTCAGCGTTAAATAAAACAATATGAAAAGTCGTGTAATATTTTTGGTTTGCTTTCTTGGGGCTTGGATTTCCGAGGCACAGACCACACATTTAGATAAAGAAGCGGCATTTTCTGCTGCCTTAGATAAGAATTTTGGCATTCAAGTCTCTAGAAACCAACGCAATATTGTGAAGAATAATGCGTCTGTTTTAAACAGTGGTTTTTTACCTACGGTATCTGCTATATCTGCAGCCAACTACAACCAAGACAACAGTACCATTGAATTTCCTGGACAAGTATTAGCAGACGGAACGCCAAGGCCTAATGTGGTTTTAGATCAGGCAGAAGCCCAGCGATACAATGCAGGAGTGCAAGTAAACTACACCCTGTTTGACGGTATGGGAAGACGCTATAACTATAAAGCCTTAAAGACTAGGTATGCGTTAAGTGAATTGCAATTGAGGGAGACCATAGAGAATACAGTCATTCAGCTTTTTTCTGTGTATTTTAGGGTGGCCCAGCTGTCAGAAAATAGTACTGTTTTGGAAAACATTTTGGGTCTTTCTAAGCGAAGGCTCACCAGGGCAGAATATGCTTTTGAATTGGGACAGACCAATAAATTAGCTGTATTAAATGCGGCTGTAGATGTGGCTAATGATAGTATTTCGCTATTGAATGCCCAACAAAACTTAGGTACCGCCAAACGAGACTTGGGCGTGCTGATTAACAGTGACCTTCAACAGGATTTTAAGGTAGACACCACAGTGGTTTTCTTACCCTTGCAAAGGGTAGAGACCCTTTTAGAAAGTGCCAAACAAAACAATGTGCAATTATTGCTTGCTCAGACCAATACAAGGATAAACGAATACGACCTAAAGGTGAGCCAGTCTGGATTTTTACCTAGGGTTGGACTTACGGGAAGCTATGGTTGGAACTTGAACCAAAGTGCGGCATCGGCTTTTTTTCCTGGGGTAAATAACACCAATTACAATATCGCTTTAGGGGCCAATCTTACTTGGAATTTATTCAGTGGAGGCCAGACCATGACCAGGATAAAAAATGCCAAATTGGCCCTAGACAACCAAGAAATATTACAAGCACAGCAAGATTTGAGTTTTGAAAGAGACCTCATGAACGCCTGGCAGGTGTATGAAAACAGCTTGTCTATTTTTGCCCTGCAAGAGGCACTAGTTAAAACATCTGCGGTCAATTTTAAACGCACCGAGGAACAATACGCATTGGGTACTATTACCGCCATTGAATTCCGACAGGCGCAGTTGAATTTGTTAAACGCAGAGACCAGCAGTAATGCGGCCAAGTACAATGCTAAATTAGCCGAGTATGCGTTGTTGCAACTTTCGGGACAATTGTTAAATACAGATTTTTAAGCACTTTTTTTATAAGGCCCATTTTTGGGCAATGGCGTCTACACAGTTAATGCCGTCTATGGCGGCAGATATAATGCCACCAGCATAACCAGCACCCTCCCCACAAGGATATAGCCCTTTAATGTCTATGTGTTCCAACGTGTTGGGATCTCTAGGAATAGAGACTGGAGAAGAGGTCCTGCTTTCAGGTGCGTGTAAAACCGCCTCATTGGTGTAATAACCATTCATTTTACGACCAAACTTCACAAAGGCCTTTTGCAGTCTTTTTGCAATCAGTGGCGGCAGTACCTCTGCTAAATTAACACTCACAATCCCAGGCTGATAAGAGGTTTTTGGAAAGTCTGCAGAGGTTTTACCCTGTACAAAATCTATCATTCTTTGGGCGGGTACTCGCTGTGTTTTACCTCCGGCAACCCAGCAGTCATACTCCACTTTTTTCTGAAAATCTAGGCATACAAAAGGATCATTTTCTTTGTAATTAGGCAAGTCTTCTGGAGCAACACTCACCACAATACCGGAGTTGGCATAAGGATTGTTTCGCTTGCTTGGACTCCAACCATTGGTGACCACTTCTTCTGCTTCTGTAGCACAAGGGGCAATAATCCCACCCGGACACATGCAAAATGAATAGACACCCATTCCGTTTACCTGTTCTACCAAAGCGTAAGACGCCGGAGGGAGGTATGGATTTTGGTGGTCTCCATGGTATTGAATGTCGTTTATTAATTCTTGGGTGTGTTCTACACGAACCCCAAGCGCAAAAGGTTTGGCAGCTATAGTGACCCCTCTTTTGTGGAGCAAGTAAAAAATATCTCTTGCGGAGTGTCCCGTAGCTAAGACTACTTCTGAAAAGTCATGCCAGGTATCTCCGTTTATTTCGAGTCCTTTAATGCTGTTGTTTTCTATTTTAATATCGGTGAGTTTGGCATTGAAATGCACCGCGCCTCCGTGGGCAATTACGGCTTCTCTCATGGCTGTAATAATGGCGGGTAATTTATTGGTGCCAATATGAGGGTGTGCTTCCACTAGAATGTCGTCAGAGGCACCAAAGTGCACCAACCACTCTAAGGCTTTAAGTACATTACCCCTCTTTTTAGATCGGGTGTATAATTTACCGTCAGAATAGGTTCCAGCACCCCCTTCTCCAAAGCAATAATTGGATTCTGGATTCACGGTTTGTGCTTTGTTAATGGCGGCCAAATCCCGTCTCCTCGCACGCACATCTTTCCCTCTTTCAAACACCACTGGAGTGATTCCTGCTTCTATAGCCCTGAGTGCTGCGTATAATCCTGCAGGGCCAGCACCAATAATGGCCACTTTTTTCTCTGGATCTACTGTTTTTGCTCTCCAAGCCTGTGCTACTTCTCTTACTTCGCCCACCTTCCAAAACTCCAGCTGTACATTCAGTTTAATAGACGCTTTCCTGGCGTCTAAGGAGCGTTTTCTAATGCGCCAATCAATTACCTCATTCGGGTTTAGTTTGGCCTTCTGAAGCCCTAGGCGGTAAATGAATTCTAGGTCTTCCTGCTGTTGCGGTTTTATGACTATTTGAACGAGTGCACTCATAGTGCAAAGGTAGTTTATAAGCTGTAAATAAACCTAAAAGTTACAAACCTTGGTTGTATGAAAGTTTCAGAGGTAAAGACAGAAATATTATTGGCGTTGTTTCTAATTTGGGCATCTATGTTGAGTAGGTTGGTGCCGCTTAATTGGTATTCCCATTTGGCATCTTTGTCTTTTCTGTATGAAATATTTCCATTCCAATTTTGAAAAGATTGCGATTGTCCATTTCCTATGTCTTGTGAGTTATAGGTGTAATCTGTTCTAAAGGTGATTTTTTTCAATATATACGCATCAAAATTCACGGATGGAGCGCGATTCGTGAAAGTAGTTTTACGGCTTCCTTGGTTGTTGGTAGTTACGCCATACCTATAGTTGAAACTCACATTAGGTGCCACCTTAAAATTGGTGCGAATTCCGGGCGTGTAGGTTTGTGTAATTCCTTCATTTACGGATACTTGATTTTGAATAAACTGGTTTATTTTACTGTAGTTTAAGCTGGCATTAAAACTGGCCCTAATTTTCCCAAAAGTCCTTTGAATTCTCCCAAAAATATTGGCGTTTTCATCTGCAAAACTAGAGTTAAAAAAAGTACTGGTTCTAATTACATTTTCAAAGTTTGTAAGGCTTCTGATTTGGTCAATATTATTCGAATAAGCCGCCCTTACAAATACATTGGTGTAATTGAATAAGTTAAAGCTGCTGTACAGCAAGCTCAAGTTGTTGGAAAGGGCATTTTGCAAGTCTGGATTTCCAAATTGAATGCTGTTGTAATTGTTTAAAACCAATCCCTGGGCCAAACGAGTAACGTCTGTAAATTGGTTTCTCATATTGTAGTTAAAGGTGAGGCTTTCTCCTTTTTTTAACTGAATTCTAGTCTCAAAATCTGGCAGAAGTTTTATGAAGTTATCTGTGAAAGTTTCTTGAAATTGGGTGTTGTTGTTCCCGTAAGCATGTACAGAAAAGCCTGGTGTAAAGGTAAATTTTCCGGTCCTAAACCTATAATGTGCTCCTATATAAAAATCCTTAAAAGCATAACTCACGTCATTGCTTGCTTTTCCTTCATTGAAGTTTGGGCTTGGATTCAGTAGTCTATTGTCTTCTAAAAACTGAAATATAGTAGAGTTGAATTGCTGGTAACTCAGGATGGTTCCTAGGGTAATATTAATATTGCTCTTTGAATTTATAATGTGGTAATAATCCAACTTAGCGTCTAATTGATTGCTCTTGATTCTTCTATTTTGCCCTATGTTATAATCAGAAAAGCCACTGTTGAATCCAATCGCGTTTGCTGTAACCATATAAGGATTAACCCCACTGCTGTTGTCTAGAATGGCATTGTAAACAGGATCTTCATCTTTGATGAGGTGCTGGGATTCAAAAGCGAATATATTGTTCTCATCTAGGGTGTAATAATACTTAAGACTTTGGTTAATATTAAAGGGTTTTACTTCTTCTGTTTGAACGGTACTACCAATAACGGAAGAGAAAATAGATTGGTTTTGGGTGTCGTTAGAAGTCCTTCCCAATATATCGTAATCTATTTGATTGCTAAAGTTTGGTTTGTAAGAAAGGCTGAGTTTTGCTAAGGCTTGATTGGATCTTTCGTTTCCCTCTTGGTCCGTAGCTTCATCTGGTATGCCCAACTCTGGGTTGGTATATTGGATGAGACTAACTTCCTTAGAAAGAATTTTACTGCTGTTAATGATTAAAAAACCACTAATGTCTAAGGCTTTATTTGGGGAGTAACTAAAATTAGCTGTGGCCAGTTTGTTTTCTATTCTAAGGGCGTTGTTTTGGTTAGTCAGGAAATTTAGGCTGTTGTCTCCCAAGTTAATACTGGTTCCACTGGTGCTGCTCGGTGGATTAAAACCACCCCCAAAGCCTCTAATATCTCTTCTAGATAGCCCTATTTCGCCAATGTTATTTAAATCCCCAATAAAATTAATACTGTATTTTGGGCTGTAATAGAATAATTTTGGTTGTGCTAAATAGAGGGTTTCCTCAGGAGCCGCACCACTTCCTGCGGTGACATTGCCAAACCAAAAATTTTCTTTTCCCTCTTTGAGTTTAATGTTTATGGCCACATTGTCTTGGTTGTTTCTCACCGAACTCAATTGGCCCACCTCAGAATAATTTTTAAGGATTTGTATTTTATCTACTGCATTGGAAGGAATGTTTTTGGTGGCCACTTTGGTGTCTCCGTCAAAAAAATCTTTTCCGTTTACCATCAGTTTATTCACCACCTTTCCCTCAACTTCTATTTGTCCATTTTCATTGATCTCTACACCAGGAAGCTTGTCTATAATATCTTCTAGTTTTCGTTCAGATCCATTGGTATAAGAGTCTGCGTTGTACACCAAAGTGTCTCCTTTAACTGCGACCGGCATTTTATAAACCAGCTCTACCTCATCTAGGGCAAACTCTGGAATGAGGTTGTAATCCATATTGAGGTCTATATCCGTTGTGCTAATGGAGTCGTTCTGGGTCTTAAGCCCAATATAACTTACCTGAACCCTGTAGTCACTATTCTTTTTTAGTTCCAGGGTGTAAGCGCCGTCTTTATTGGTGATGGTATAGGATTCAAACCCATTTGTTTTTTTGTTAATGGCTACCACACTGGCAAGCTCTAATGGATTGTTTAGGCTGTCCATGACAACCCCTTGCAACTTTATTTGACCCAACATTAAGACAGGTAGCAGTATGGCAACCCATAAGAGGCACTTTTTCATACAAAAAGGAATTATTTAATTAGTTGGATCTTCTGCCCCTGTTGTTTCTCATTTCGAGCATTTTGCCCACAACGGTCTCTTGGTATTCTTTTTTAGTCACCTCTTTTCCTTTTTCAGGAATTTTAATGTCTATACCATCTTTAGGATTCAGTACTATTTGTGAACACAACATAGTGGTGTTACCCGCACTAACTTCCAAAATAAGACCAGGAAGGCCCCAGTATTCTGCGGGTCCGTGTCTGAGTGGAATTTGCAGGGTGTACCAAGCTTCAACCTGGGTGTATTCCACCGCTTTTTCTTCAGTGCTTTCATTGAGATTACCCCAAGAAAAATCGTACCAACTCAATTCATCTGTAGGAATAGAAGCAGTAGCCTTAAAGCACATATATTGCCCAATTAATTTGGATTCATCGCCCATGGTCCAATTAATTTCTTGGAGTTTGTCTTTCACTAAAAACTTTTTTCCGTAAAATTCTTGCTCTTGAACCAAGCTGTTGTCTTGAATATTTTTGTATTGTGCCCCTCTTGAGAAATTACTTCCCCAAGAATCTGTAGCCCCTGAATAGGCGTCTACTTTCTCCTCTTCTTTAAAGAATGACGCCTCTTTATTGAAACTGAGCACAAAGGTCTTTTCTAGCCTATTTTTAAGCCTTTCTTTCATTTGTTTCTTCTGAGCCTCACTCATTCGAGCCCCCCAATTCCCTAATTCCATTTTAGACTGAGAAAAATAGTAAGCTTTGCCTTGAAAGTCTTGACTTTCAGTCGATGCTGTAAAGGGTCCACTGTTTATGAACAGAGCAGAGAGTAATATAAAAAAGGTAGTTTTCATTTTGTTCCTTTATTTTGTTCAACGAATGTACGAATAATTTAAACAGAATGAATCAAAAATGAAATTTTTGTATTTATAGCCACAATGGGTTGAGGCGGGTTCTGGCTTATTTATGGATTATAAAGAACCAACAGCTGTTATTTGATCAGTGTCTTTATTGAAGCGTGGGGCTTTAAAACTGTGATTTCCTTTATTTTGACGCGTAAATTACTCAGAAACCTTTAGCCTTACTTTAGAAGCATTAAAGTCTAGTTCATCGATATGTCCCAATACTTGACGATCGTCTGAGATAAAATGCGCATGGAAAAAGCTATCATGATGCGTAAAAACAGCCTTGTGATTTCGAGAAAAGAAACCTATTAAAGATCCGCTAATATTTTTGAAATCATACTGGGTTAATCCTTGGTGAGCTTCATCTGGTGAAGTCACTTGCTCACCCTCAGGTAAATTTACACTATGAAGTTTCATTTTACTAAAAACCCCATCAATACGAATCAATAAGGGTTGGTCATAATTTTTGTACATTGAATCTATGTAATTCTCTATGCTGTGTAGTGCGTAATATGTCGAAGGAAGATTAACTGCTTTTAAATTACTATTTGTAGTGTACACAAAAAAGGGTGCACTAGCAGATGGACTTTTAGAGACCTTATGTGAAATACTATCGACTACTTTTGAAACAAATGTTTGTCCTTCAAACAACACTATTTCTCCTTTCAAAAATTCAATAGGTCCCAACCCATAGGTTGCTTTGTTATTTAATGAATCTGTTGCAATCTTTGCTTTTAAATCTCCTTTCCACATGACATCACTCATTTTACCAACAACCTTGATAGAAGAAGTGTTTGTCAATTTTGTACATGAGGCTAACAAAAGCAAGGGAAAGATGTAAATAATATTTTTTAACATGCTGTAAAAATATAAAAAAACCCTCCACAAAGGGAGGGTCGTAATGTTTATTAAATTGACTTATTCAGTAAACTATAAAATTAAAGTTTTGTAGATAAGTCAGCCCGCATCATAAAGTCGTAAGTTGGACGAGACCACTCAACTAAACGTTCATTATATTTTTGAAAATCGTCTTCCCAAGTTCCTTGACCATACATTTCGTCGTAGACATCTTTTACTGTTCCATTCTTTTTTTCACCTTGTCTCTCATTTGGATTATTAAAAGTTGTAAGTATTCTAACGGTATTAGCATTTCCACCAGAACTTAACATAAATACAGCGTGTTGGATATCAGGGCGAGCTTTTTTCAAAACTGTGATATAGCGTTCTAAATAGCGCCAAAAGTCTTTGTTGTTACCGTTTTTAAGGACACGAGTAAGCGAACGGAAGTATTTGGTCGGACGAGCCTCTTCAAAATTAATAGACAACTCTTTGATTCGCATCCATACATAAGGGCCTTCACCAGATTGAATATATTTTGCAACGTTGGTGGCCCAAAATTTTGTTTCTTCATTACTTAAAGATTGATTGTACCAGTCATTTGTGCGACGAGGCATTATGCGCTCATATCTACCATTTTCGGCTTGAGCTCCAGTCATCAATACAGCGGTAAAAGCTGAATTATCAGCTTTATTAAAAAGCTTTGTTTTCTCTGCAATAGCAGCTTCAAATTTTTGGTTCATTCCAACTTTTGGAGTGTATTCAAATGTAATCCACAGTTCAGGATTTGTGTTTTCTTGGGCATAAATGTTACTGCAAAAAGCAAGTATAAAAACTAAAAGATAATTTTTCATTTTAATTGATTTATGATTATTTAATAAATTTAAGCTGTGACTAATTAACCCAATGTAATGTTTTTCTAATTATTGTATAACCGAAACCATCTGGCATAATAGAGTTCATTTTAGATTTTGCAGTCATCTTTTGATAAGGGTTTGCCTCTTTAAAAGACAAATAATTCATAGCGTCAACTAAGTTTTCAAATCCGTCTCTTGTGAAGATAGATGCTTTACTGGCATTCCCTTGAGGGTGAATTCTTGTGTGCACACCCCAACTATTCAGTTTAGTTAATTTTTGATTAGCCAAATGAATTCCTTTCCATAATGATTTATTCTCACTAACAAATGCAGAAATATCTGTAGGCCTTCCATAATTAAAGATTGTAAAATTTGTTTTATCGCCATTAATACTTTCTTCATTTTGATAAAATCTCATAGATATTATTTCACGAATACCTTCTGTGCTGATATCTTTAGGTGTTAAATTAAGGAAGCTTGTATCCCATTTTTGATTTCCTGAAAAAGCTTGCTCTATATTTTCAAATGTATTAACTATTAAATAGTTTGCTTCTGTAGCGGCTTTATCAACCCCAATAGATTTCATTAATCCCCAACCCGTCATTCTACCTGCATCTATTTCTTTCTTTGCTACTTTAGACCAATAGTCTATTTCTAATCTTTCAAACTCTTCCTGATGCTCTGGAAGAACCTTTACATACATATGCATTGAAACTTGTTTTTGAGCAAAAGCAGCCGTAGTAAATACTAAAGCCAATAATAATAATAATTTTTTCATCTTTAAATAAGTTTTAATTGGTTTTTTTAAAAAAAGTAAGCTATTTAAAAAGAGCTACTTAATTCTGGAATTAGTTCAGAATTGAATGTTCTTTTTCCGTATATTTCTAATGAGTTATCTAAATCTAAAATGTCTTTTTCATAAGAACCCTCACCATATAATTCAGCATATTTAGAGCTAACTTTTGCCCATTCTTTTGTATTATCTTCCCAAAATTCCTTGTAATTATCATGACCAAATGACACCCAAACGGTATTGCCATCACATCCAGAGACACAATCCCAAACCCACATATGGACATTTGCTCCTGACTCTTTAGCAGCTTTAGCTACTCTTGTTCTGAATCTCCAAAAATCTTCTAAAGAATTTGATTTTATATTATATTCTATTACTCTTGACATTTTTTTGGAGTCATTATTTGGCAAATAAGTTGCTTCCTTATTTAAACCCCATAATATTGAATTCGAGCTCGTATGATGTTTTTGAACATTCTTAACCCAATAATCTAACTCCTTTTGATTGCTATTGTCCATTAATTGAACTGAATCTTCAACTCTTACTCTTAAAATTTCTCCTGTTCTGGGACCAGTAGTTATATTAAAAGTATAAAATTTTGTCTGTCCAGCTATAGAATTAAATATTTTTGTCTTCATTGCAGCATTTTTAATAAACTGCTCTCTTTGCCCATCCTTAACTTGAATATATCTGCTCATTGCAACTTGTGCATTTACAGAATAAGCTAAACAAAGCGTAATAATTACGATAATTTTTTTCATTTCTTGATTAGTTTAATTGTTATTAGTCATTAAATATAAGTATTTAAAATTAAATTGCAATTATAGTTTTAAAAGAAAGATTAAGCTATTTATGTTTGTTATATAAATAAATATATGTAAAGTAAGAGAAAATATTCTACGGTAAGAAAACTAGTCCTTGTCCCGTGTCATTTAATATTATTGGAGATAGATTAAAAAACTAACTTATTTAGAAATAACAAAATAATAAGATTTTTTACAAGTAATAGTTTACGCTATAAATTCATAATCAACGCTTAATTTCCGTAAAGCTCTTAAAGCAGACCCAGAGCTTTTATCTCCTATTTCAATTTCTACAGCGTCTCCTTCTAAAAGAATATCGGTTAGTTCTTCAGACAACGCTTCATTAGTGTTATGAGAAATTTCTACAAGACATTTTGATATGGCTCTTCTGTCAGGTCGCTGAGCAAAACAAGATAATAAGTTTATTTTCATATCTCTTTCTATTCAATAAATATAAATCAAATCAACTTGTATTGGGCTATAGAAATCTATAAATAATAGGCTTCCTTAGCAAACTAAAAAAGGTTTTAGTACATTTTTTAGCATTTAGTTTAACTTATCTACGAGGTCTTGAAGTAAGTGAGTTGGATTAGGGGGATGTATATGGTTTAAAAGTAAAAGCCTATCATAATTGATAGGCTTTTAATAGGTGTGGTTTATAAAATTTTATTCCTGCCCACTTGCCCTATCATATACTATTAACTCTTTAACTTTTCCATCAACAAAGTTAACATCTACTATATGGTGGCTTGTTACATTGTTCCCATCTATTGATTGAACGACATCTACACCAGTTGTTAGCCAAGCTTGATTTTGTCCATTATTACCTTGGACATTATTAGCCACCATAAATTTTACCTTCCAAGAGGGGTTATTTGCATTAAACCAAATGTCTAATTGATCTGTATGAGAATCACTCCCATTTATTATAGCACCATTTGCAGCTCTAACAACTATGTTATCCATATCTATTTCTGATATTTTACTTAAATCTTTGTCATTGTGAGCTTGGATATATTCTAAATAAATATCAGTTATTGCCGCATCTCCAGCTATTACATTTAGCTTTTCTCCCTCATCATTAAATTCATATCCAATAACAG